>Ga0315905_10000465_pt1 | contig 44146 bp, 41 predicted proteins | sample LakEriMetagenome_5_FD_203522 | JGI IMG/M metagenome (GOLD analysis project Ga0315905, IMG submission 203522) | Freshwater fungal communities from buoy surface, Lake Erie, Ohio, United States - Buoy 4 MA121 | ecosystem: Environmental > Aquatic > Freshwater > Lake | place: USA: Lake Erie, Ohio...
TATGTAATCTAAAGCGACCCCACACTGCCAAGGTGGCGCCTATGAGCGTATAAATATCTATATGCCCCAGCATCGAAAGCGAAAGACTTGCTGGAGTGCTCAAGAAGAAAACCAGTAACGCCAAATGTTTGTTGGCTGAAAACTCTCTCCAGATGTATCTTGAAATTAAGAGAATCCAGGACAGATAGACCACAAATCCAAAAGCCCACCAAATTTCATCCTTCGGATACCCCAAGACTCGCATGAGAAAAAGTGGGAGGGGCGAGCTGATCAAATAACTTTGAGCTTCAGGGTAACTTTCTGCTGATGAACGAAGCCATTGGACGAAAATCGAACCGATAGGAGAGATCCCGCTGTGGATAGCGATCGCAATAAGAAGGAAAGCCCCATACCGATAAGGGGAAGTCCCCTCTATCCGCGAGCCAAGTCTTTTAAGCAAATCCATTATTACCCCCATAGGTCTGAAACTTTACGCGCAGCAGGCCTAACTATCTGGTAAGTAGCACCCTTCTTTATAGTGCAAAATTGCCCCATGCGTTTAGACCATGTCTCATATGTAACTTCCCATGATCAATTAGCCGACACCGTGCAACGCCTAGGTTCACGCCTGGGAACAACATTTGTTGATGGCGGTATACACCCACGTTTTGGTACACGTAACTTCACTGCACCGCTTCTTGATGGAAAGTACATTGAAGTAGTTTGCCCGCTCGATCATCCAGCGACAGAGCAGACACCATGGGGTAAGGCCGTTTCGAAGAAAGCGCAAGAAGGTGGTGGATGGCTCACTTGGGTATTTAGCACCGAGGATATTTCACCAATTGAAGAAAAATTCGGTCGCAAAGCTGTTGATGGCCACCGCACACGTCCGGACGGAACAGACCTTAAGTGGAAACAAATCGGCGTTACAGAAATTACTGATTCAAGAGAACTTCCTTTCTTCATCCAGTGGCTAACCGAAGATCATCCATCTAAAGATGGGAACGCCGTAGCGAGAATTGAAAAGATCGTAATTGCGGATAAAGATCAGCTATCTGACTCTTGGTTTAAGCATGAAATTATTTCTGCAGTTGGAGATATTGAAATAGAATGGTCTATGGGTAACGAGAATGAAATAGAGAAAGGCTTAATCAGCGTAAAATTTGAGTCGCCTCTCGGCGAGGTGCAAATAGACTAATTGTTATTCGCTTCCGCTCTAAGTCGTATGGCGGAATACGCGTCAGCCTCGACAAAAAGCGATTATCAAAGCGAAGATCTGTAAAATTTGAGGCGAGTAATAGGCAGTAGCTATTCTCGGTTATTACACAAAGCAAAGGAACTCTTCATAATTCAGTCGAAATCTGGTCTGATGGATTAGGCTCAGAGAGTGAATCTGAACTTCGAATTCCGTCCAAATAAATGTAGCCAAAAATAGAATGATGACTGGCCGCTTTCAGCGCTTGGGCATGATGCAAGGAAGACTTTCCCCAATTAGAAACGGAAGAATCCAGTCATTTCCTTTTGATAACTGGAAAGAAGAGATCGCACAAACCTCTGAGCTCAATATTAGCAAAATAGAGTGGACAATAGATTCTGAAGATTTTCAAGAAAACCCCCTGGTAAGCATTTCAGGATGTGAAGAAACAAGTGCTGTGATTTCTAAGTGGAATGTCTCAGTCCCATCGGTCACTTGCGATTACTTCATGGAAAACCCTCCTTGGAAATCAATGGAATCCGATGTTTATTCAAATTTGATTAGTATCATCGAAGGAATGGGAAGAATTAACTCAAAATTACTTGTAATTCCACTAGTTGATAACTCATCCTTAAAAACAGTCCGCGAACAGGCGGAGACAATAAAATTTTTTAGCAAACTTCAAAATCATATGATTAAAGCAGGAGTTCACGTTGCATTTGAAACGGATTTAAACCCAGAGAACTTCAACCAATTTATGGCTGATTTTGACCCGTTCTGTTTCTATGTAAACTATGACATTGGAAACAGCGCATCACTAGGGTACAAGCCAAGAGAAGAAGTTGCCGCAATAGGCGACAGAATAGCTAATGTTCATGTAAAAGATCGTAATCTGCATGGCTCGACCGTGCCACTGGGAGAAGGGGCCGCTAATTTTCCAGAAGTTTTTAACTGTCTTACTGAAGTAAATTACCAAGGTAATTACATATTACAAACCGCAAGAGCGAAGGATGGAAATCACGCCCAGAGTATAGTTAGATACAGAGACCAAGTGGCGGCCTGGCTGGAGGAAAATTCTTGACATATTCGAATCAAGTTGCCTTGATAACTGGATCTACAAGCGGCATTGGAGTCGCAATCGCAAGTAAACTTTCAAGTGATGGTTACACAGTAGTTCAAAATTCACGCAGTAATGTGGATAAATCTGAGTTAATTTCAAATCAGCATTATGTCGCAGACGTCACAATCGAAGCAGACTGCAAGGAGCTAGTAGAGAAAATAAAAAATGACTATGGCCGCCTGGATGTCCTGGTTTGCAACGTTGGAAGTGGACGACCTTTGCCCATGGAAACAATTGGAAAGGACTATTGGGATCACTACCTAACTGTCAATTTACTTTCTGCCACCCTCATCATTGAATCGTCGCTAAGTCTCTTGGCAGAAAACAAAGGAAGAGTAATAGCTATTTCATCCATTTGCGCAGAGGACCCCCGAATAAAGGCCCCATTAGGTTACTCATCAGCAAAAGCAGCACTACAAGTTTTTATGAAGACGATGGCCGTAAATTACGGTGGGTCAGGCCTTACATTCAATGTAGTATCACCAGGAAATGTATTTTTTGAAGGATCGGTTTGGGATAAAAAACTGCAGGAAAATTATTTTGCAGTACAAAAGTATATAAACGAAGTAGTTCCATTGCGTAGATTTGTAACGGATCAAGACATAGCAGAATCTGTTTCTTTCCTGGTGAGCGAAAAAGCGAAGAATATTACAGGGGTAGTTCTGAAACTAGATGGAGGACAATCAATTTGAAGACTCATAATAATTTGCAATTTCAAAAATTTAGGATCACTGGCGATTGGGCTTTAGTGACGGGAGCCGCGGGACTTCTTGGAGTAGAGCATTGTCGGGCGCTTCTTGAGGCTGGTGCAAATGTTGTTATGGTAGATACGAATTCAGAACGCTTACGGGAAACTCAAGGAATAGTGACAAAAGACTACCCAGATTCATCTATTTTTATAAGCGAAACAGATATCACGTCAGAAAGTGCAGTTAGTATGCTCCATCAGGATTTGATCAAAAAAGGAATTTTAGTCAAAATTCTAATAAATAATGCGGCAATAAACCCGAAGTATAAAGACTTTACTTCAAATCGTTCGAGAGTCGAACATTTTGAACTAGAAGATTGGAATAAGCAGATTAGTGTGGGGCTTACCGGAGCGTTTATCTGTTCTAAGATTTTCGGGACAGAAATGGCAAAGAATAAAAGTGGTGTAATAATCAATATAGCTTCAGATTTATCTGTGATTGGACCCGATCAAAGAATCTATAAGCGCGCCGAGATAGCTGAAATGGATCAACCTGTAAAACCAGTAACTTATTCAGTTATAAAGGCAGGGATTATTGGCTTGACAAAGTATTTGGCTACTTATTGGAATGAAAGTGGAGTTCGGGTGAATTCACTTTCGCCGGGGGGTGTTTTCGAGAATCAGGACCCAGATTTCGTATCCCAGCTAAGCGCTTTGATTCCACTGGGTCGTATGGCAAATCCTGATGAATACAGGTCAGCTATTCAATTCTTAAGTTCTGATGCATCTTCTTATATGACGGGACAGAATCTAATTATAGATGGGGGCAGGACCGCTTGGTGATCTAAGTATGCATATTTGAACTAAATTACTATCTTCTCACAATACTCAGACAAAAGATGAATCCAAAGAAGATGAATTTCCTGAACGCGCGGAGTTAAGTCTGATGGAGCAATTACTGTTAAATACTTCGTCGAAACAGTTTCTGGACATTTTTGCCCCGTAAACAAAACAGATTTGCATTCTAATTCACTGGATTTTTCTAAAGCTGCCAACACATTAGGCGAAGTTCCAGAAGTGCTAAAAGCGATCACCACGTCATCCTTGTGTGCCAACGCTTCAATTTGTCGAGAAAATACGGAATTAAAACCGTAGTCATTCCCGATTGCGGTGATAATCGGGGCTGAGTCTGCAAGAGAAATGGCTGCCCAAGGAGCATGATCGACGACACACTTGCTTACAAGCTCGGCCGCAAAGTGGCTTGCTTCTGCGGCGCTTCCACCATTTCCCAGAAAGAAAATCTTCTTTCTTTTTGTTATGGCTTCGATAATCAGTTCTGCAATTTCGTTTAAAGCAGTAGAAATCTCTGTTGAAGATAAATTGTTAATCGGCTTGAGTGTTTTGTCGTAATCCGCAAAGTCCGAGAATTTCATGAGTATATTGTATTGTACAATTTAGTACGAGTACAATAAATGTGAGGCATAAAAATGAAACTTGATCTCATTAAAGTGATCGCATTTGACTTTGATGGTGTTTTCACAGACAATTTTGTCTATACCGATTCTGCCGGCCAAGAGTCCGTTAGATGCTCGAGAGAAGATAGCCTTGGGCTTAATCTATTAAAAAAAGAAATATCAAGACGTTCCTTAAACATTAGACTTCTAATTGTTTCAACTGAGTCTGACGCAGTGGTCGCTCATCGTGCAAGGAAGTTAAAAATCGATTGCATTCAGGGAGTTGAGGATAAAGCGAAATTTTTAGCAACTAATTTTGAAATGGTGGACGGCATCATCCCAGGACTCGTTTTCTTAGGGAATGATCTAAATGATATTGATGCCATGCGGATTGCAGAATATTCTGTTGCTCCAAAATCCGCGGTTGAAGAAGTTGCTCAAATAGCCACCTTAGTAATTCCTAAATTAGGCGGAGACGGATTTGTCAGGAGTTTTTGTGAAACCCTGATCTATTCCTAATTAATTCCAGTACCTCAATTTTTTTGCAACATCTTCTTCGCCTGCTTCATATCGTTTAACGCCATCCCCGACTATAAATTGTATCTTTCTTAAGCCAGCAACTAATCGTCGCATGCCATCAGGTTCTAGTGATGCTGATTGGTCCGACCCATACATGCTTCGATCTAAAGTAAAATGTCTTTCGATTGCTCTCGCACCAAAGGCACCGGCCGTCAAAGTCGGTGAAACAGATGCCTCGTGTCCGCTATAGCCAACCGATCTGGAGTATCTATTGGCAAGAGTTTTAATCATGGAGAGATTTAGAGAACTTAGTTCTGCAGGATAAACCGATACCGAGTGCATTAACATAAAGGGACATTTTGCTTCTTCAAAGATTTTAACCGCAGTGTCAATATCGGCAAAAGTACTCATCCCAGTGGAAACAAAAGTCGGTCTTCTATGGGCGGCAACTGTCCGCAAGAACTCCAGATTGGTGATGAATGCTGATGCTACTTTGTGAAATTCCGGATTTAGGCTTTCAACAAATTTGAGTGATTCTAAATCCCAAGCACTCGCAGAAAAGTCAAGTCCCAGGCTTTTTGAAAAATCATATAATTCTCGGTATTGCTTTGCGTTGAATTCGAGACCATTCTTCTGATCTCTCTGAGTGTTTCCCCATTTACTTTCCCGAGGTTGATTCAAAAAATCTTCTGTATAAACTAGAGAAACTTCTCTCTTTTGAAATTTAATTGCGTCCACCCCAGCAGTAGCTGCCTGAGTGATCATTTGCTTGGCTATATCAATGTCACCATTATGATTTATTCCGCCCTCAGCAATTATGTATATCTCACCGAAAGATTCCTGAGGTTGACTCATCAAAACTTCTAGATTCATAGCCGAAATCTAGCATTCTAGACACCCTAAGGGTGTAAACGTTGCAACATTTCCCAGTCAATTTGTGTGTTTATGTCGATTGAAAGTTCATAGGAGAGTTCAAAACCGATCGCTTCGGGTGATGCAGTAATCGAGAAATTACTGTCCCATACTTTTTTTGCCGCAATGTAAAACTGGCCAGCATCACTGTATGTGACCGGATAGTCATTCGACTGCTTTAATAACATTTCTGGGAAGATTGAAGACAAAACTCCATCTGCACTCTTGGTAAAAGTTCTGAATGGAGTTTGTACAGTCTTGCAAACTCCAAACAAAGCACCTTCACCGTTGTAAGATTGAAGCGCCGCTTTCAAAACATTTGAAGTAAGTAGCGGAGTCGTGGGTAATAGGCAACAAATTAAGTCATGTTCCCCTAAATTCAATTCATTTGCGATCATCCTGACGACTTCGTCAGCCCTTACGGAATCCCCAGAAAACGATTCGGGACGATTTAAAAGTTCTACTTTCCTAACCCGGCTACCAATCTTTAAAATTTCCTCATCATCAGAACTTAATATAACCTGATCGAAATAATTCGAAAGTACAGCCGTCTCCAGAGATATTTGTACTAACGGCTTACCGCGAAACTCAAGTAGATTCTTTTTGGGAAGTCTTTTACTTCCCCCGCGAGCGGGAATAATGCAAATATTCATTAGAAAAATAACCCCCTACATTTAATCAATCTAAGTCCGCCGCCAGAATATACTTCAATACGAAGAAACTCTAAGTTGATTTGTTTTACACTCCTCCAATATATACATAATCTTTGAAAAGCCCCCCAATTCAATAGATAATTCAACTGAACAGGCGCCAAAACGTGACGTTCTAAAAGGTTATTCAACATGGTTACTTAACAAAATCACTAGATCTGGAGAGGGTGTCGAATTTACTCACACAAAGCGAAGTCATCTAGTTTTTCACAGACTGTAGTTCTACCGTTATACTATGGGACAGAGGTAAGCTGGTAAATTGATATTTTGGCAGGAGAATCGGTATGAATATCCCAGAATTTAATGTTGGCACCAGATCTGTTGGACGCGCTCACCCACCCCTAGTCGTAGCCGAACTCGGCATCAACCATGGCGGAAGTTTAGAAACAGCCCTAGAGCTTGCAAAGCGAGCCGTGGAATCTGGTGCAGAGGTAATTAAACACCAAACACATATTCCCGACGCCGAGATGTCTCTCGAGGCAAAGAACATTATCCCAGGAAATGCGACCACATCTATTTATGATGTTATTTCAAAAAACTCTATTTCGCTTGACGAGGAAAAAGTATTAGCTGATTACGTGCGTTCCTTAGGCGCGATTTATTTGAGTACCCCTTTTTCTAAAGAAGCCGCAAAATTCCTTAATGATGAAATTGATGTACCCGCATTTAAGATTGGAAGCGGTGAATGCAACAACTATCCACTAGTGGAGTACATAGCTAGTTTCGGCAAACCAATTATTCTGAGTACTGGTATGAATAGTTTGGAATCAATCAAACCTTCTGTAGAAATATTTCGAAGATATTCCGTACCTTTTGCCCTATTACACTGTACAAATCTCTATCCGACACCATCGAGATTGATAAAACTACAAGCAATATTGGAACTTGAATCGGCTTTCCCAGATGCAGTATTGGGGCTATCCGATCATTCAACGTCAAACTACCCATGTTTGGGTGCGGTCGCGCTAGGAGCGTCAATTCTCGAGCGGCACTTTACGGATTCCAGTTTGCGTCCAGGTCCAGACATTATTTGCTCAATGACACCATCTGAACTATCTGAACTTATTCGAGGATCTGAGATTATTCACTCAACAATGGGTAAAGATAAAAGAGCCAATCCGGAGGAAGATGTAACAATTGCCTTTGCTTTTGCCTCTGTTGTAGCGACCCAGGACTTGAATCCTGGTGACATTCTAAGCGAGGAAAATATTTGGTTAAAGAGACCAAATGGCGGTGACTTTTCTCCTGTTGATTTCCCAAAAATGTTAGGAAGAAAAGTTTCAATGCACGTACCGGCGAACACGCAAATCAAAAGAGAACAAATTGATCCGTAAGAAAATTGCTTTCCTAACAGGTACGCGAGCCGATTATGGCAAAATTAAGCACTTAATTACTTCCCTTGATCCAAAGTTCGAAGTTTCAATTATTGCAACCGGAATGCATCTGATGGAGTCCTACGGCTATACAGTCAAGCACTTGAGGGACGATGGTTTGGCTAGAATTGAAACCTTTAAAAATCAGGATCTTGACTCCACAATGCAGGAAGTTTTAGCAAACACAATTTTAGGGCTATCTGAACTTTTAAAGAAAGAAAAAATTGATTTACTAGTCATTCATGGCGATCGCGTGGAATCCATGGCTGGGTCAATTACTGCCGCTCTAATGAATATACGAGTTGCACATATTGAAGGGGGAGAGATATCAGGCACCGTAGACAATCTGATGAGACATTCTATTTCAAAACTTTCTCAACATCATTTTGTTACAAATAATCGAGCCGCAGCCACCTTGCGAAAACTTGGAGAGTCAGATTCTCAAATTTATGAAATAGGATCTCCTGATATTGATATAATTGAATCTGGAGTAATCCCTGATATCTCGGAAGTAAGGTCACATTACGATATCTCGTTTGAACAATATGGAATTTTAATGTTTCATCCAATCACGACGGAATTGGAATCACTTGATTCACAAATGATTGAAATCTGTAAAGCAGTAACGTCTACCAATTTCCCGTGGGTGGTAATTCAACCAAACAATGACACTGGATCAAATATTGTAAGAAATAGGTTGCAAACCCTGAAGGAACCTAAATTGTTTAAGCACATTAAATCTATGCGATTCGAGTACTTTATTGGATTGATGCAAAACTCCTTACTATTATTAGGCAATTCAAGCGCTGGGATTATGGAAGCTCCGCATCTTGGAATACCGAGCGTGAATATAGGTACTCGTCAAAGAAATAGATTTAGCGAAGAAGACATTCCGACAATTATAAATTCAGAGGCCAACTTTCAGTCCATTTTAAGTGCAATTGAGCAAGCCAAAAATATTGACGTCCAACCAACAAAGAGTTTTGGTGACGGAAATGCTGCAAAGCGTTTTAATGCTGTGCTACAGAAAGAAGATTTCTGGTTGTATCCACTTGAAAAATTAGATGCTGACCATTGAGTTTTACCATGCGCTCCAGCCTCCATCGACTATGAGGTTTTGTCCCGTGACATATTTTGATAAATCAGTGGCTAGATAAATACAGGCGCCCACCAAGTCCTCTTCTGTCCCCATTCGACCCAAAGGAGTTCTTTCTAAAAATTTAGAAACAAACTTTGGATCCTGGTCTCGAAATATTCCCCCAGGAGAAATTGAATTCACCCGGACCACAGGCGACAGGGTTGTAGCGAGCCATCTTGAAAATTGGAGTACGCCGCCTTTTGAAGCTGAGTAAGAGGCCGAATTGCCCATTGAAGTTCCCTCGTAAATGTCCCACTGCGGCCCTAGAAAACCATATAAGGACCCAATATTTATAATTGAAGCGTGCTCTGATTTCATAAATAGCGCGGTTAAGCCATTCGTTAAGTGGAATACAGAGGTCAGATTTACTTCTAGACCCCGCTTCCAGCTTTCAAGTGTCTGAGATCGCCAATCGGAAGTCCAACCTTGTAGTTCGCTGGTAGCGACAAGCGCCGCAGCATTAATTAGGACATCTAATGTTTCGTGATTTTTACAGATATCTTTAATGACTCTGTTTCTTTGGTCTTCGTGCTCTAAATTTACTTCATAAACTTCGACACGAATTTTGTACGTATTTTCTAGTTGATTTTTTAGATTATTCAATTTTATTAAATCTTGATCAATTAACACCAGATTAGAGTCTAAACCCGCCAAGCAATCGGCAAAAAAAGAAGCAATATGACCTGTTCCACCAGTAATTACGGATGTACGTCCAGACATATTCGTCATTTCTGTAAGATTGAACATCAAAGATCACCCTTGCTTTCTAAGTATTTCAAATAATTTACATCTGAATTTGTGTCTATGTCTAATGATCTCTCTACAGGCATTTCATAGCCCAATACACGGCCATTCAAAATATCCTTTGTCTCGAGAAGGTACTTGGCGCTTCCAACATATATAGCATTATTCATCTCCCAAACTTGTGGCGTTTCTTGCCTTCGAAATGCTCTAGAGCCATTCAACTTTGATAGCAACAGATAGTCCTCCCCATTACTTTCTAACATATTGAAATAAGGATTCTTTCTACAGTTGTTTACAGAAACAACCAAATCACACCTATTTTGATTCTTGCTAAACATGTCAATCGCACCGACTATGTCCGCCGTGGAACGTAGGGGCGATGTTAAAGGAAGCACAACTAGAATTGTGGGTGAGTGCGTAACTTGCTCATTTAAGTAGTTCAACAAATGTTTCCAGGAATGCAACTCAGGACTATCGTCGCTACACAATTCATCTGGTCTGATAAATGGAACATTTGCGCCAAAGCTCAAAGCCTCATCAATAATTACTTTTGAATCCGTTGAAACAAAAATACTACTCAGCGGAACGATCTCAGCCGCCTGTTCGAGAGCCCTTCTTGTTAGTGATTTTCCCTTAAACTCAAGTAAATTCTTGCCTGGGACCCCTTTAGAACCTGCCCTTGCAAAAAGTGCAACAACTATCTTCGTCATAACCCTTCTACCTCAAATTCATTTGCGCGCCAAATCTCCTCAATAAAATCAATAACCTTTTTTCCGTCTTGGAAACTTGCCCCATTGTGAAATCCAACTCTTACAAAATCTACAATATTGTTCCAGAGCAGATCGTGAGGGTGAGAGTCATCCATTACCAGCACTTCCCAGTTTCTTTCAGATGAATCAAAGTAACTCAAAGTGCCTACAAGTCCATCCCATTTTAAAGTCCCATTCTCACCAATAATTTCTATTATCCTCATTGGGTCGCGTCGAATCATGTCTAGCCTCAAACTCAACGGCCAGGCATCAGAATTTTTCCTACTATTTTGTAAAGTATTTACCGTAACAAAATCTTCAACGCTCAAATCCAAACTAGATCTTTTGTGGATCTGAGATTCAAGAAGTGCTGGTGGACCGAAGAGCCAAAATATTAAATCTATTTCATGACTTAGTTCATTGAGGACGCCCCCTCCAAGTTCTCGTCTTGCCGATACTCCGGTGCGATAGTCACTACCTTTCCTCCAATCAGGAAGATACTGACCAGTATTCATAGTTCCGAATAGCACTTTACCAATTCTGCCGGAGATCAATTCTGATCTCATGCGGTTTAAGCTCTGAGAGAATCTTAGCTGGTAAGCAACCATAACTCTATCACCGAGCAAAGTAGACAATTCATTAAAAACATCTTTATGGATAGGGCCAGACGAAAGAGGTTTTTCAATCACATAGTAAGCGCTCTCGGAAAAAAGCGATTCTATCGAGAACAAATGGTTTATAGAAGCGTTAGCAATAATAATTAAATCAGCACAAAAATTTTTGGCATCCAAGTAATTATCAAAGGTATTCTCAACGAAGACAGGTTTTTGATTCTCACCCAAGCAATAAACTTCGCTGCCTGGGAAATTCTTACAAGCATAAGAATAGTGTCGCTGACCGGCACTTCCGGACCCGACTACAAGAATTCTCTTAATCGACATATTAAAAGGATACTCATGTACTAGAGAAAAAAAGTTGAAATGACCGTTATACAATTGAAATGAACTGAAACTTCAGAAAAACAAAGATTTCGACAAGAAAAGGCAAGCCTTACTCTGTTGCAACTCGGTTTGCACTAACTTATACTCCTAGAAACTAACGCAATTGGGAAGGTTCCATGTTCGAAGAATTACAAAAAATTGGTTATAAGGAATATATGTATAGCCAAGCACTTCCCAGAGAAATAGAAGGATTTAATGCCACACAAATTGGAAATAACACAAGTAATCTTGATTTAATAATCAGCAACATTGACCCCAACAATAATAAACCTTTTGCGCCAGAATTAATGGATTTAATTAGATTACATTATCTGTGCACGAGTCGAAAGGTAGTAACTATCTTGGAGTTTGGATGCGGGTATTCAACAAAGATATTCGATCACGCGTTAGCTTCTAATAAAGTCAAATATGAAGATTTTGTTAAAAGCAATTTAAGAAAAAGCGCACCATTTGAACTTCATTCCGTTGATAATAGCAAAAAGTGGATAAGGCGTACAAAAAGTAATTTTATTTTAAATCACACGGTGTTTCATTTCGCTAAAGTACGAATGACAACATTCAACGATCGCATTTGTACACTTTATGATCAAATCCCAAATATCTCCCCAGATTTAATCTACCTAGATGGGCCAAGTCAATTTGGCGTTATTGGAAAAGTGCGTGGTATCACAACCTCTAAAATAGATAGACTACCTATGGCAGCAGATATTTTGACGTTAGAGCATTTTCTTCTTCCTGGTTGCCTAATAGTAATTGACGGAAGAACTGCGAATTCCAGATTTCTTAAAGCTAATTTGCAAAGAGAATGGAGATACACTTATGTGGAAGAATACGACCAACATTTTTTTGAACTAATCGAAGAACCACTTGGAAAACTTAATGCAGTTCAATTGAGCTTCTCTAAAGTTTAAAATTTAAATTATTTTAACGAAGTAAGATTTTAGATTACAAAAAGTGCTCTTGAAGCCCAGCTTCATTTGTTCTAAAACTATCCCAACTTTGTACTTGATATAAACAAAGTTACATGAGACATCTTCAATTTTTCGGCTAAAAAGCGAAAAAACCAGGCGCCACGAGATATTCTCATATCATGTTAAAGAACGTTCGGAATAAAGCTAGAAGATTCATGGTTAAACGCTACTCAAATAACCCTGTGCCGATAGAACTGCAGCTGTATGGTGAACAGTTTGCCTATGGACATCGCGAGATTTTACTTAAGTACTGCAGCATATCCGAAAACTACATGTTCAAGGCTCACATACCGCATGGCGGTGTATCTCCGGCACGGATTGATCCAATAAACAGACTGAACGATGAGAACGGGCATCCAATATTACAATTGCGTTGGAGGAGCGATTCAGCCTTGGAGGCGGAAGTAGTAAAAATTCAAAATGTAGCTCCCATTGGCGCCCCCTTTTTATATGCATTGTCGAACGTCGGATGTGAAAAAGAGCAAATTTCTGATCAGATTCAGCGGTCAGTTGGTAAAGTCGAATGGCCTCGTGAAAGTCTAAATCAAAGCGAATACCTAGCTGATTCACAAAATATCCTCTACATGCCACTTCATACTTGGGATGGCGATGTACATATTCATAAAATTCCAAGTGATTCACCATTACGCAGGCTCAAAAAAAATAACATAACCGTCCTATTGGGATTTCTTGATTTTTGCGATCCAATTATTCGCCGCTTCTATTCTGAAATGGGATGGAAAGTTGAATGCGCAGGAGTGAGAAGCTCAAAAATAATTGGTTCTCCAGCAGGAAGCCGAAATAATTTTCTATATAATTTGCACGAAATATTTAGTAGAAATGACATAGTAATATCAAACGAATTTACTACAGGATTATATTACGCAGCGGCTATGGGAAAAAAAATTGGAATTCTAAATCAAGCACTAAACTATGAATTGAAATATTCAAGTTGGCAAGAGCAATCTCAATTTTCAGAGAGAATGAATTTCATTCGTGATTATTACGATTGGTTGATTGGCGGAAATGAGGGAGCGTCATATACAAGTATTGTAGAAACAGCTCTGGGTGTAAAATCAATGCGATCATCAGGGTACCTGAAGGAAAATATAGAACTAGTAGAGTTTAAATCCTACGGGAAAAACAGGATACTGTGATTATTAACCTGGTAGTTACAGCACACCAACAATTAAGGGCGTGGTTGAACGAAGATCTACTAAAAGAATTAGAGCGAGAAAATGTGGTAAATATCTGGGCTCCAAAAAAGTTAAAAAATTCAGTGAAAAATTCAACAAGTAGACATATAAATCTTTACTCATTTGAAGAAGATCAATCATTGAGCAGCCTTCATACTATATGCCTTAACATCAACCATAAATCTAGTCTCACTTTTAGGAGGCTGATACTTGAATCGTTTTTTTGGAACAAAACTTCGAGATATCAAGGATTGATCCAGAAGACAAGGGCGTATGCAAGACAAATTGCTAGAAGCAAAACACTATTAAACTTATTGATCTTTAAAAGACTTCGCAAAAAAATTCAAGATACAATCAATAGCAAAATTGTTCAGACAAAAATAGACTTCACCCCAAGCGATATAAATATAGTGGTGTCTAGTAACTCGGACTTATTCCACGAAATCGTAATTGAGAACTTGGTTAAAACGAAAAAACCATTGATTCAAGTCATGGAGAATTGGGATAATATTTCCTCCAAAGTATGCCCTTCTGATAAAGCAGATGCATTAGTCGTGTGGAGCCAACAAACTAGGAGACATGCATCAGACATTCATGGTTTCCCATTTGAAAAGATTCACGTACTTGGAAGTTCAAGGCTAAACAATCAACCTTTTCAAAAATTAAGAAATGAGCTAACTCTTCGCGAAACAAAAGCTAATTCTAATATCAAGTTATTTTATCCAGGTTTTGGAGGGTCTCATGAAACTTTGGACTATTTCATCGACATGCTCAATGACATAAATGGGGAAAAAGATACTTTCAATCTGGTTTTCAGGCCACACCCTCTTCTGCAAAACAAATTAGATTCGGACTGTAACCAAAAAATTCCTGAGCTACTTAAGAGAGATAGTCCGAAAACTAATCAGGAAGTTGATCCAATTTGGCCGATCTTGGATCCAGCAATATATACTGAAATGATTGATGCTGATGTTGTTATTGGTACGCCTTCGACATTTCTTCTGGAGGCGATGCTCTTAAAAAAGAAAATAATTCTTGATTATAGAAAATTGAATTCCGAACATTCGCCTAGGACTCTATTTGAAAGTAGAACACATTTCATCGAAATAGTCGAAAGCAACCGAATCCCGAAACTCCGAAAAATTGAAGATTTGGAAAAGTTAGTTGGAGATGTGCTGAAATCAGATCAGGATTATGAAGATCTACTAAAAGATCTGATTGTAGAACCAGAAAAAACTTTTAGCATTAGCCTCAGGGACTTGGTGTTATCAGTTGTCGGTGAAAACCTTCAGGGTGAGTCTGGTCTTTCACAGTGAGTGATCCAATCGCAATTAATTATAAAAATTCAAAAAAGGAATTTAAGAGAAATGAAATGTTTCGTTGTATAGCTGTCAAACCAAAGGAGAGGACGGCAAGTAATGACGATTCGAAGAAATAGACAAAATATGAGGTTTAGAGTCGGTATCGTTACTTTTGGCGATGGAAACTTATATTGGAAGCAGGCGTCCAGACGTGTGGTGAGGAATTCTATAAAATCAGGTTACTTCACGAAAGCGAAGTTTTTCAGGCTAAATGATCTTAAGGATGTGTTATTCCCTGATGAGATTCATTACTGCAGAACTGAACGACGAGGTCAAGGTTATTGGCTCTGGAAACCTGCCGCTATATTATCATTCGCAAAAAAAAATCAGAATTTGGATTTGATTATGTATGTGGATTCAGGAACAGTACTGAATTTAAATGATTTAACCGTCAGTAGATTTAATGAATATCTGGAAATGGCATTCAACAATGGTTTATTCGCATTCCAAACCAGTCATCTGGAAAAAGACTGGACAAAGCGAGATTTATTAATGAGGTTCCCAGATGAATATGGGGAGAGCAATCAGTTTTTAGCGACCAATATTATTGGCAAGCCGGCGGATGTAATCGAACTATGTGCAAGATGGTTAGTTATAGGTAGGTTAGAAGGGCATCGGTTTATTGATGATTCTCCATCCAAGAGTGCTAACTCGCCTGGCTTTATAGAACATAGGCATGACCAAAGTATTCTTAGCCTATTACTAAAGGAAAGACAGATTGTTGGGCCGGATCAAAGCGAAACCTTCTTTAGGGATTGGATAAGTGAAGGAAGAAGTTTCCCTATATGGAATATGCGTCACGTGGGCTCCACCAGTATCTTGAATCACAGAATTGCCAATTGGTGTCTAAGGAAATTTGATCGTCTAGAAAGTTGTTTTGATAAAGCCAAAATTAACTTGACTAAGTTTTATAAATATCACAAGCGTAATTGCTGATTCTCACTTAGATTTTAGTCCAGTACTCCCAAACCCATTCGTAGCAATAAACCATTTTATGAGTTTTGCTTAACTTCAATCTCAAATGTGCCCTATCAAACTCTTGCTGTAAACCGTAATTATGAAATTGGATAAGTATAGAATTGCATCGACTTACGTAAGTGGAATCAATTAAGCGTTGAAGTACTAGATACTCACCGCCTTCTATGTTTATTTCTAAGTGATCAATCAAACTTTTAGTTTCGTTTATCAATTCAACAATATCTCGACATTTAACTAGTCTTGATTCACCAGTAATTTCAAAAAATCCAGTTTTCTCACCACTAATGAACAACTCAATTTCAGAAGTTTTTCCCGTCGTAGCTTCATTTGCGATGAAAACCTTCCTATCATCATAGAAACGTTTCTGCATGATTGAGAAAAATTCAAGTATCGGCTCTGTTGAATAAACTGTCGAATCATAAATTTCTCTATACTTAGCGACAGAATCACCCAGGTAGCCACCCAAAACGATCACCGTGCTACCCGAATCAAGAGGTAGACCTTTGAACAACCTATCGTTATAACCATCAAGAGCAAACTGCTGAACGGGAGAAAGGTAGTCTCGACCGAGGAGATTCCTGAGCGTCGTGTCGGGTACTCTAGCTAAAAGGCCCTTAACAATACGATTACTTTTGAATAACAGCCCCAGGACTCTGTTTAAAAAAAGGGTCAAATCAGAACTCCTTCTTCATTATATGCTGATTATTAACCTAAACTTGGAGATAAGAATTAGTATGACAGATTTATTGCTATCTTTCTTCGATGGGGTGTGATGAAACAAGTATATGTGTGGACTGAAGCGCTAGGTTGCGCTGAAATTCTACCTCCAATGTTAAGTAGTTACACAAAACATCATGACTTTCAGATTCATGTTTTTGTGTATGAGGAAGACTTACATTATGTTTCCAATCTCAACGGAGTTGTTCCGGTAGTCATTGATAATTCTAAAGAATCACTTTTAAATAAGGCTGTCCTCAGTGAAGCGTATAGAGAAGGACATAAAGGAACAGCCTTACTTTGGAGTCACGTTATTGATGTAAACAAGGGTGCGTTCTTGATTCACCTAGATGCTGACACTATTTTTCTTGGAGACGTGGTCAGTGAAATCCTTGATGGGCTTACCATTGCAGGAATTACTGGAACTCGAAGGCCATATAGGCGAACGGTGTCAAGAAACAATGTACGTAAGCTACATCTATTTCTTAGGCCAGATGCCGTTAACACTCATGCTTTTGGATTCAGAAATGATGTTAATCGTCTCTCAAGATTAGAGTTGTTTAACCGCATTTTAGCCCGCAACCGCAGCTTCCCTCAAAGACTCTTTTTGCCTGTAATCGATTTTTTTGATCCGATGACGTTCTATCTCCGCCGAAAAAATGGTATCCATTATTTGGATTCCAGGGATCAGTCAAGATCAGGAGAGTATTCAAGATACGGAAACTTTGAGAAGAAGATGATCTCTTTTGCGGCCGTAGGATCCGGATACTCATTTTTTCACGGTTTTTCTAAAGCACCTTCGAGACCCTACGAAGAATTTGCGATTTCAAGTTATTCGCTCTACTCAAAGTATCTTTTGCGGAAAGAGATCGAGGCGGCCCCTTTGAAGTCGGACTATCTGGAAGATCAGTTGAAAAAGCTCGATGTTTCTTCGTGGACGATCGGTGAGTAGAGGTAGACTATCTAAATGAAAATTCTTGTAACTGGCGGTGCGGGTTTTCTTGGCTCACATATAGTTGATCGTCTTATCGAAGCCAAACATGAAGTTTTGGTGGTTGATAATTTGTACACAGGAGCTAAAAGCAATTTAAGTCACCACTTTGGTAAAATTAATTTTGAATTTCTTAGGCACGATATTACTTCCCCACTTTTCGTTGAAGTTGAAGGTATTTTCAATCTAGCTTGCCCCGCATCACCAATTCACTATCAGCGAGATCCAGTCCAAACGCTAAAGACCAGCGTGCACGGGGCGATAAACATGTTGGGTTTAGCAAAAAGAACGAAATCTCGAATTCTTCAATCTTCAACATCAGAAGTTTATGGTGATCCGGAAGAGTCTCCGCAAAGTGAAGAATACTGGGGGAATGTAAACCCTCTTGGAATTCGAGCTTGTTACGATGAGGGAAAACGAGCTGCCGAAACATTATTCTCTGACTACCACCGTCAGTATGGCGTTGATGTCAAGATTGCACGAATTTTCAACACTTATGGTCCTCGGATGAGTGTTGGCGATGGAAGAGTTGTCACAAATTTTATAGTCCAGGCGTTAAGGGGAGAAGAAATAACCGTCTATGGGGATGGTAGCCAAACGAGAAGCTTCTGCTTTGTAGACGACTTAGTGGACGGCCTTATTTCTCTGTTTTTCTCGGAAGGCCACCATTATCCAATAAACCTTGGGAACCCGGCTCCAACTAGCATGTTGGAATTAGCGCAGGAGATTATTGAACTTACTAACTCAAATTCAAAAATAGTTTTTAACCCTCTGCCACCAGATGATCCCAAGAAGCGCGAGCCAGACATTTCCAAAGCTGAGAAGGTTCTGAATTGGAATCCAAAAGTTAACAGAAAAATTGGACTCCAAAAAACTATTGATTACCTCGCAAATAAAATTTAGGCATTCAAGTGATTTCTATAGTAATTCCAACCAGAAATCGCCCAGATCTTCTAACGCGGTTGGTAAGTTCCTTAGAATCAGCAATTGACATTAAACATGAGATAATTATTGTTGACTCGTCGGATTTTGACAAAAGTTCTGAAAACTTAGTGTCTTTCAAATACGTTAGGTACTATAGAACTGACTTAAAATCCGCCGCTATTCAACGTAATATTGGAATAGATAAAATCGAAAATACTGATTTTGTATTTTTCTTAGACGACGACGTATTGCCGGGTACAAACTATTTTCAAGATGTTTTAGCTTCATTTGAAGACGCAAGCATTGTCGGAGTATCAGGAATAGCTATAAGTACTAAAGAGAGCAAAGAAAGGAGACCGCCCTCCGGATTAGTTGGACTAATCATGAAGATCTTTCTATTGGACTCGAAAAAAGATGGAATTCTGCTTAAGAGTGGTATCAACATTCCGATTCGAGACCGAGAATCAGGAAAAAGCAGAGTCGATTGGTTAATCGGTTGTTCCGCATGGAGATTTAGCGCTATTGGTCAAACTCGATTTGAAAGTGATTTTTTGGGCCAATCTCTTGCCGAAGATGTCATTTTTTCAGTGAGAATGAAAAAAAAGGGAAAATTAGTTACTAATTCAAATATATTATTGGCACATGATGAATCAGATATAGAAAGACCTAACCGTAAAGATTTTTGGGAAATGTGGGTCAAGAATCGCTACAGACTTGTTTCTATTTCAAACCCTGGAGCGATATGTCAATTCTTCTTCTGGTGGGCTAATCTTGGACAACTTTTGATCCTATGTTACTCAAAAGTTCGGAAGCGCTCGCATAGTTCTGGCAGCATTTCTGGATTAGTTCAAGGCGGTTTGTCGGTATTGAGGCACAACACTTGAGAATTCGAATAACTGGCCATGGCGGAGAAGGAAAATTCCCATTCGGAAACTCGGGACCGTGGAAAGAATTTGAAAAAGTGTTTATAGAAGGCGGACACGAAATTTGCAATTCTAGCTTTGAGGAACCTTCAGATGCAATTATCGCTAACTCCTATAATTCCACGATCGAAAAGTTCCTTTCTACTTCGAAAATTCCATTTGAAAAGCGAATTCTCGTGAATTGGGAACCGTATATTGTTGAACGTGATCGTTATCGCCCTGATGTTTTCAATAGATTCGGTTCACGATTCGCGCCGTCCGTTGATTGGGCATCCATGGTTAACGCTAAGAGCTTCAAGTGGCCCCAAGATGAAATCGTTGATTCAAACATTTTTCAAAATTGGTCCGAGCGTTCAAACTCCTCCATCATGATTCAAGGAAACAAATTCTCAGCTAGAAAAGGTGAACTTTATAGTTTAAGGCGAAGAGTTTTAAACACGCTGAATAGTGGAGAGTTAATACTTTTCGGAACTAATTGGAATGCGGGCATAAAATTTGATTGGTGGCATTGGTCTAGGTCAGTTCTTAATTCTGATATCAGAGGAATTAGTCTCAAATCTTATTCTGGAATGGGAAGAAATTACCCGCAGTACAAAGGAAGAATTGAGAATAAAACACTTGCCCTAAGCCAACACCGAATTTCTATCGTAATTGAGAACTCCGCAGATTTTGTTAGTGAGAAGCTCTTTGATGCCGTTAGAGCCGGATGCGTAGTTGTTTATGTTGGACCGAATCTAGAAAAGTTTGACCTACCAAAGAATTCTGCAATTGAAGTAGATCCTAATCCAAGTGCGATAGTTGAAAAAGTAAGATATTTGCAGTCAAAGTCTGAATCTGAGTTGCTGGACATAGCAAAGAGCCAATTCGCTTCTTTGAAGTTAGTATCTGATGAATGGAGCAATGTTAAGGTGTTGAGAAAGTTAGCTCAAGACATGTTAACTATTCTTGAAAAGTAGTGATTATCTCTCCAGTAAGTGAATAGTTTTCAAAATAAAAGATCTAACCACCTTGATGCCAGTAATTCTTGGATTTTGAATTTGTGAAAATATCAAGTCAAGAGCCAAACGTTTCTTGATACCTAAGTATTGCCCTACTATCCTGGTTAAGTATTTCCTCTGACTTATGTCTGTAGGTGAGAAGATTAGGCATTTTGGTGAATCTAGTTCCCCTTTATTAACAGCCGAGATATATGGTGTTCCTAATGATTGACCAAGTGAATTTAATGAGGAGAGCTGCTTTGGATGTTGTCTATATTTAGTTAAAAATTCATTAATGACGATTATTTCGCCCAATCGCGAAAGTCGTAACCAAAAATCAAAGTCTTCGGCTATATCCGTACCGTTCCAATTAAAAATTGAACGATAGCCATTAATTGATAATGCTGCACTACGTAGGTACATGGTGCTTGGGTGAGCGATCAAACATCGGGTGGAAAATTTTGGAGAATTAGATATATCGCCAACGAAGTAACTGGATAAACCCGTCTCGTTGCCGTTTGAATCTATGTATGTACATTGAGACCCAACTGCAACTGCTTTGGTGTTTTTTTCTAAATATTTGAGTTGAGTTTCAATCCTTTTCTCCAGCATCAAATCATCATTATCAATGCGACAAATGAACTTGAATTGAGCAAGCTTCAATCCGGTGTTTAGAGCATCAACTAATCCTTTACCTTCACTTTTTCTAATCAGCGGGTGAAAACTACCTTGAAAATTACGAATCTCCAGGAGCACCTTGTCGCTTAATCCGTCATCAATGATTAAAACTTCGCCCGGTAGAACTGAATTATTAGAAATGCTGGTAAGTGTCTCAATTAAGTAGGGTGAATCCCCATATGCAGGAATAAGTACCGAAACGTCTGAAGCCATTTATTCTTGAAGTCTTAAATCCGAATCAACCATTAGTTCGGCAAGTTCTTTCCAGTGCGTCTTGGCTTCCCATCCCAGCACCTTTTTAGTCTTTGATGGGTCACCAATCAGTGCATCAACTTCGGTGGGACGTAGGTACTGAGGATCAAACTCTACGTAATCTTCCCAATTCAGCCCTGCACGTGAGAATGCTGCACCGCAGAAATCTCTTATTGTTGCTCCAACGCCGGTGGCGGCAACGTAATCATCCGGTGCATCTTGCTGGAGCATTAACCACATCCCTTCCACATATTCTTTGGCGTAGCCCCAGTCACGCACGGCATCCATATTTCCTAAGTAGAGCTTTTCTTGCTTTTTGTTGGCTATAGCTGCGACAGCACGGGTGATCTTTCTAGTAACAAAAGTTTCGCCTCGTCGTGGTGATTCGTGATTAAAAAGAATTCCATTAGTAGCATGAATTCCGTACGCTTCGCGATAATTAATTGTCACCCAGTAGGCATATAGTTTTGCAGCGGCATAAGGGCTACGAGGGTGAAATTTAGTGGTTTCACTTTGCGGCGGTGGAGTCGATCCGAAGAGCTCACTCGTGCTGGCTTGGTAGTAACGCGTTTCTAATCCCGCACTTCTAATTGCTTCGAGAATTGTAACAGCACCGATTCCATCAACATTTGCCGTGTAGTGCGGCATGGAAAACGATACCTTCACGTGGCTCTGAGCAGCTAGATTATAAATTTCAGTGGGGCGAATTGAAGTGATCAAGTTTGTTAAACCAGCTCCGTCAGACATGTCGCCATAATGTAAATGTAATTTGACGTTTGACTCATGTGGGTCTTGAAATAAGTGGTCGATTCTTTGGGTATTAAATGAGCTGGCACGACGAATAAGGCCATGCACTTCATAGCCCTTTTCTAGCAATAATTCAGCAAGGTATGAACCATCTTGACCAGTTATTCCTGTGATAAATGCAATTCTTTTACTTGACATGGTTCCCCTCGAACTTTTCTAGAACTTCTACGAGTCTTTCAATTTGTGCCGACATTGGATAGTGGTGATTTCCGACAAATAGCCCGTTTAGGTGTATGTAGCACGCGTTTTTCAATTGCGGCAAAGGATCATGACGCAAATGCTTCATAACAGGATTTTGAGCAAAATTTCCTGTAACTATTGGGCGAGATTGAATCCCTGCTTCCGTGAGCGCTGCAACTAGTTGTGACCTCTTCCCCTCAAGCGGTCCGTCTAAAACTAAAGAGAATCCAAACCAGGATGATTTCCCATTCTCCTTTTGCAATTTAATGTGTGGGAATCTGGAAGCTTCACCTTGAAGAATACTCGCGTTTATTCGTCTATTTTTAATGAATCCATCTAACTTGATTAGCTGGGTTTGACCTAGTGCTCCCTCTAATTCAAGCGGGCGTAAGTTGTAACCCGGTAATACAAATCTAAACAAGTCATCCCACTCATCTCCAGATTTGTTATGCACAAAATTTTCTGGAGGCAAGTCTCGAGTCCAGCCATGGGCTCGAATAGATTTCATAGTTTGGTAAAAGGCTAGATCGTCTGTGACTGTTAGTCCGCCTTCCATCGTGGATATGTGGTGGCTAAAAAAACTTGAATATGTTCCGGCTAGACCAAACGTTCCGGCTTGTTTGCTATCAAGAGTGGCACCCAAAGATTCGCAGTTATCCTCAAATAAAAGTAGATTTTTCGCTTGAGCTATTTCTCGGATTTGATTTAGATCTGAAGGATTTCCAAGTAAGTTAACGGCAAAAATTGCTTTTGTGCGAGGCGTTATTGCTTCAATCACTTTATTAACATCAATATTAAGTGTTTCTTTATCTATGTCTACTAACGATAAACTGAAACCGAGTTGATGAATTGGGTAGTAAGTAGTACTCCAAGAGACCGCTGGCGCAATAATTGAATCACCGTCGCATAATGTGGAATCTTTGACGTAACGGGCTGCTGCCATTAAGGCTAAATTCGCACTAGAACCACTGTTTGTCATTACAGCGTATTTTGACCCCATTTTTGCAGCAAATTGTTCTTCAAATTTTCGAACTTCTAGTCCCATAGTGAAATTGCCGGTTTTAATTACCCGCTCCAAGGCGTCGTATTCAGATTTATCCCAGGTCGTGCTGGCTAGAGGGTAGAACGGCTCATTCATTAGTTAAGTTCTCCAGAAACCATTCAGTAGTCTTTTTAATACCCGTTTTAAGATCAATCGTAGGGTTCCAACCGTATCGTCTTGCGACTGAACTATCCATCAGTTTCTGCTTCATTCCCACAGGTTTATCTAGATTATGGTCAAATTTGCCTCTAAATCTAAGCTCTTCCGCGATAGCGCTGTAGTAATCATCGATCGAGTGATCTGAGCCGTAACCGACATTTAACATCTTTGGCCAGGTACTTATATTCTTAAAATTTAACACCACAAAATCGGCGAGGTCTCCAACAAAGGTGAATTCGCGTCTTGCCTGTCCGTCGCCCCAGATTTCGATCTCTTCTTGATTAGATTCAATTGCTGCATGAATTTTCTGAATCACGGCTGGGATCAGATGACTTGTCAACGGATCAAAATTATCCCTAGGTCCGTATAGGTTTGATGGGACTAGAACTCTCCAATTAAGCGAATCTTGTTGCGCTATAGCCGCAACGGTTTTAGCTCCAGAAATTTTGGAAAGAGCATACCCTTCGTTTGTTGGTTCTAATGATGAAGTCAATATCTGATCAATTTGCATAGGCTGTAATGTTGTTTTGGGATACATGCATGATGAACCAAAATAAAGAAAATTCTTAACTTGCAATTTCCGGGCTGCGGATGCCAGTGAGGAATCAATTTGCAAGTTATCTAGAATGAAATCTGCAGGAGAAGCAATATTGGCTGCAATTCCCCCAACCCTTGCCGCACAATGAATTACAGAATCGATTTTATTTTCCAAAATATAATCAAAAGTGGCTTTCGGATCCCTTAAATCTAGATCTTTACTAGACGGTGCACACACTTGCCAGCCAGAATTTCTAGCCAATTCAGCAATATTTCCACCAACCATGCCGCCTGCGCCAGTGATTAAAGTTCTACTGTTGACTGACATATTCATTGGAACAGTTTATCAGTAATCACTTTCCGACTTTTGTCAGTGTAGTCTGGGACCGTTGAAGGGGTTAAATTGGAAAAAATAAGCGTTTTAATGCCAGTAAAAAATGGTGCGCAATTTCTCTCAACTTCTATTCGAAACATTGAATCAAACGTTGCACCTGATGATGAGATATTAGTAGTCAACGATGGTTCTATTGACGAAACTTCACAAATACTTAAGAACTGGTCTAGGCGAAACACCAATGTAAGGTTATTGGACTCAGGTGGTACGGGATTAGTAAGCGCGCTTAATCTTGGAATAGCTGAGGCAGAGAATAAATGGATTGCTCGGTTTGATGTTGACGATCAGTATTCTGATTCACGGATTGCAGAGCAAAGAAAACTAATTACCCAATCGACTTCCGCAATTTTCTGCGATTATCGATTTCATGACCCGAGCGGAAACTCTCTAGGAGTTATTCCGAGCGCGGTGGATGCTGACGCGACAGCAGTATCGCTGATATCGAGTCAAAGAACTCCGCACCCAGGAGTGATTTATAATCGAGAATCTGCGTTGGAAGTCGGTGGATATCGGAAAGAAGATTTTCCAGCAGAAGACATTTCACTTTGGCTGAGACTAGCCAAGGTGGGTCAAATAGTGTCGGTTCCTGAAGTGTTACTCGAGTACCGACTTAGCAAGAATTCTGTTTCCGCAGAAAATAGAGCTTTAGCTTTGTCAAAAACCAACCAGCTAATTCGACACATCGGAATCAGCCAAAAACATATAAACGCCTGTCTCCAAACGTGGATTGAACAGTTTCAGGATTATTCAGGGATGAGTTTCCCTTCCGAGAGAAAATTACTCTTTTATAGAGATTTACAAAAAAGTGTCGCAGTATTCAAGGATTATGAATTCTTGCAGCGAGAAATGCGGCAAATTGCTTTTGCATTAATTAAGAATCCACAATCGATAAATGGCGTAAGAAATCTCATGGTGGGAAGAGTGCAGAGAAAGATTTTCAGAAGCTCTTAAGGTTCCCATGAACTTTCTATCAGATGCCAATCAAGTGGATAAAGATCTTGCGGATCATCCATATTTCTAAACCATTTTGAAGGAGCAACTACCGCAGACTTCTTTGTGTTTAAAGCGGCACCCCACCAAGAGAATGTGGAATTTGCAATTATGTTTGCAGATGCGTAGGACATTAGAATTAGGGATTCTGCCGGACTAACATTCCCCGGAGGGTCAATCCAGTAAGTTTCCTCCGATACCAGGTCAGAAAGTACTTCACGCGCCTTATCAATATCGTCGGAAAATATAACAAAACGTCCATTAATGGATAAGGCCGCTATTTTTTCTATTGCCCTTCGATAGTAACTTTCTGATAGAAGACCATAGTTTTGAGAGAGCTTTTCGTAATCTCCACGCCTTATGTGAATTGACACAAAATCAGATTCTTGAAGTACTTTGAGAGTTGTCTTAAACCATTCAGTTTCATTCTTTAACTTAAGTGGCAAAAGTTCTCTAGAAATTCTTTCGAAGTACCTGAAAGTTTGAAAATAACCGTTTAGTTTGGTTGGACCTTTAATTTCTTCAAGATTAGGGTCGTATCCAATCACTTTTGAATGATAGTTGGAATTTAGCCCAAGATTAAGTGAGAATCTTCGATTAAGGTGTTTAAAAATTCTCTTGCAATAAAGAGAAAAGTACGTTTCATTAATGGAGATAAAATGACCGGGAAGCTGGAAACTTTCGATGGAAACTTCGTGAACAGATCGCCCTTGGCGAATGTCGGAAACATCTATGTTTAACTTGTAATTGAATTTTCTGGCTAAACTGTAACCTGCAAAATAGCAAAATAGTTGATTTCCGATTCCCCCGACTACCTTGGTGCTGATTACCTGTGGGGCACTTTTTCGGTTAGAGAACATACCTTTAGAATATCCACCAATGGAGATTAAGGATAATTTCACGCCAAACCATTAGAATAGACAAGTGAAATCATCGATTAAGAGTAAATTTCTATTGACTACGGTGGGCAGATCTTTGAAGGTCCTACCGAAAACAGACAGACTCAAGGTTGTGTTTGTCGTCTTTTTACAAATCGGGCTCGGCTTTCTGGATCTGGTTGGAGTTGCAATAATCGGAATTCTTGGTGCCCTAGCGGTCAGTGGCGTTGCCTCTAGAGAGCCAGGAAACCGCGTTTATTCGATTTTGAGTGCGTTGAATCTAGAAGATCAAAGTGTTCAAACTCAAGCCACAGTTTTAGGTCTCTCTGCTGCTGTTTTACTTGTAGCAAAAACACTTATCTCCATGTTTTTTACTCGGAAAATAATTTTCTTTTTAAGTAGAAGAGGAGCAGTTATTTCTGCTGGCTTATTGTCCAAACTTCTAACCCAATCACTTCAAAACTTACAGAAGAAATCCATGCAAGAAAATCTCTATGCCATTACTACTGGAGTCAGTACAATTACAGTCGGTATACTTGCCACACTCGTAGCGTTAATCGCGGATACATCACTGTTACTCGTTATGGTTGCTGGTTTATTCGTTGTCGATACCACAATGGCGTTCTCGACATTGCTTGTGTTTAGTTTAATTGGACTAACTTTGTACAAAGTTATGAATGGTCGCGCTCAAGAATTAGGGTCGCAACAGGCGAGACTTTCAATTGGGCATAATCAGCGTATATTTGAAATTCTCGGAACTTACAGAGAAGCAGTGGTTAGGAACAGAAGGAGTTATTACTCAAGACAGATTGGTGAAGAAAGATTAAAGATGGCTGATAATTCTGCAGAGATTGCATTCATGCCAAATATTAGTAAATACGTATTAGAACTAACGGTTGTGATAGGTTCGCTAGCGATTAGTGCCGTTCAATTCAGAACACAAGATGCCGTTCATGCGGTTGCTGTTTTATCAGTTTTCTTAGCCGCTAGTACAAGAATTGGGCCAGCGGTTCTCCGAGTACAACAAGGTGCAATAAACATAAAAACTAGTTTAGGCGGTGCGTTACCAACTTTGGACCTAATAGACGCACTCCGTAACGCAGATGAGTCACTAGATAGTAGAGATGAAGTGGAAATAAATCATCTCGGATTTTCTCCGTCAATATCAGCAACTAATCTTTCTTTGACATATTTAAATAACAAAATTCCTTCTGTATCGAACGCTACATTTGAAGTATCTGAAGGACAATTTGTTGCGGTAGTGGGTACTTCTGGAGCCGGGAAGACGACTCTAATTGATTTGATCCTTGGTGTGCTAACTCCAGATTCAGGCAAAGTAAAAATTTCCGGATTTGATCCTTTGGTCGCGTCCGCACAATGGTCTGGGGCAATTTCTTATGTTCCACAAGATGTCTTAATAACCCAGGCGAGCATCAGGGATAACGTAACAATGGGGTATCCAAGAATTGGTTACTCGGAGGAATTGATATGGGATGCGCTGAGAATCGCACAGCTAGAAAATTTTGTTCGACATTTACCTGATGGGCTCGATTCTCAGGTAGGTGACAGGGGTGTAAAAATCAGTGGAGGTCAGCGACAGCGCCTTGGAATTGCAAGAGCGATGTTCACAAAACCTAAACTGCTTGTTCTCGATGAGGCAACCAGTTCACTAGACGGCCAAACAGAAGCAGACGTTTCAGACGCCGTACGAGCTATGCACGGCAAAGTGACAGTACTAATGATTGCTCACAGGTTATCAACGGTTAGAGACGCGGATTTAGTTATCTATATGGATAAAGGTGTAATTAAATCCATTGGGACATTTGAACAGGTCAGGCGAGAAGTACCTCATTTTGATGAGCAAGCTCGCTTAATGGGGCTTTGAAAGTTATCTTGGTCTACGGCGACGTTCAGAAGAATTTGGACGTGGCTTGCGAGAACCGCGATTAGGCCCTTTGTTTTCAACCACCGGTGTTATATATGGAATTCCAGATGGTTCCTGTGCGCCGGTTATATGCATCAAATCTTGATCAAGAGGCTTCACTCCGACAAATTTTGGGGTAACGCCTGCACGTGAAGTTAGTCCTCCAACAGATTTCTGTTGCTTCGTAGTGGCAAGAGTTACCACTGCACCCGCTTCACCGGCACGTGCCGTACGGCCTGAACGGTGCAGATAATCTTTGTGATCTGTAGGTGCATCAACATGAACAACCAGTGAGATTCCATCAACGTGAATTCCACGTGCTGCAACGTCAGTCGCAACTAAGGCAGCGTTTGGAAGTTGTTTGAAAAGTGCAAGAGTTCGAGTTCGGACAGCCTGTGACTTTCCACCGTGTAGCGCTCCTACTGGAACACCTGCATGAGCAAGCTTGTCTGCTAGGCGATCTGCACCACGCTGAGTTTTAACGAAAAGAATTGTTTTTCCGTTACGCGCAGCAATCTGATTTGTAATGTCATCTTTATCCCCTGGGTGCATAACTAGAACATAGTGATCCATTGTCGAAACTGACGCACGATCATTTTGCAGCGAATGTGTCTTTGGATTATTTAAGTATTGGCGGACAAGAGCGTCAACTCCGCGATCAAGTGTTGCTGAGAAGAGAAGCCTTTGGCCATTTGGTTTTGCTTGATCAAGAATTTCCTTCACAACTGGCAAAAAGCCCATGTCAGCCATTTGATCTGCTTCATCAAGAACTGTGATTTCTAGATCATCAAGTTGAACTTCGCCTTTATTTAGAAGATCAATTAAGCGACCAGGGGTTGCAACAAGAATTGCTGTTGCCTTGCGCATTGCTGTTATTTGCTTGGCGTAAGGCATGCCACCGGCGATTACGACGGAGTCATGACCAATTGCGCGAGCAAGAGGAGTAAGAACTTCATCGATTTGTTGCGCAAGTTCGCGGGTTGGTGTTAGAACCAACGCTAAAGGCTTGTGAGGTTTAGCGGCCTTTCCACTGATATTTGTAAGCAGCGCGAGCCCAAAAGCAAGTGTTTTACCGGAGCCAGTTTGTCCACGACCAAGAATGTCATGTCCGGCAATTGCATCTGGAACTGTTGCAATTTGGATTGGGAATGGATGAGTGATGCCTTGTGCACTTAGTGCGTTGGCAAGTGCTGGTGCAATACCAAGATCACGGAAGGTTGTTGTAACTTCAGTTAAAGGTGTTGCATCAATTAAATTTGCATCAGCTAGGTTTGCGGAGATGTAATTATCATCTGCGCCAAAATCAACAGCTGCATTGGTGTGGGTCTTGTGTGCTTTGCGATCATCACGAGCATAGGCTGGAGAATCATTGCGACGATCACGTACAGGTTTTACCTGGCGCTCTGCGCGGTAATTCGATGCAGTTACGTCTGGTGCTGTTTTATGTTTTGCAAAAGTTTGTTTTGATGGTGCACCTGGCTTGTATTTTTCGCGCTTGCCAGGAATGAAGTTTGGACGTCCATCTTCAGTGCGAGCAACGCGCTCTTTTGCTGCATCACGACGAGTTGTTGGGCGAGTATCTGACTTCTTGAATTCTGGACGTGCCGTGCGCTCATTGCGAGCAGAAACAAACTTCTTGGCGCGAGATTCTGGCTTTGCAGATTCTTCTTTTGTTTCTCTTGGCTTTGAAGAAGTTTTTTCCTGGTAGCGCTGTGCGCGAAGTTTTGAACGCTCAGTTAAGCGAGCATCTTTCTTAGAAAGAGTTGAGGTATCGATATCTGAATAACGTTTTGTTGAAGGCTTGCTCGCCGGTTTTGTTGAAGCTGCTTTAAATGGCTTAGCTTCTACGCCTTTACGTGCAGATTTTTCTGCACTTGTGTGACGGGGCTTAGAAATAGGAGTTGACACAGATGACTTTTTGGCACGGGGCTTGCCAGCTTTGGCAGATGCTGCTCTGCGGGCTTTTCCGGGCGCGGTTGTACGTGGCTGTAGAGACATAGAAATGCATACCAATCGAGACGACAAGCGCGTCTCGGGTATGGCCTCGAATGGGCCAGGGCGGTGATAAGACTCGCAAGTAAGTGGCCTTTAAGGCTCACTTTGGGGGAAATACATCGATGCGGGATGCGTCGATGAGATAAGGGTAATTGAAAACCTTTAGAAAAGGAAATCCGCTAGATCGGTGAAGAATTCCACGCTTCCCAACCGGATAAAACCATGTCGCGAATTGAAACAGGATGATTCCATCCCAGGTCTCTCTTAGCCAGGGAAATATCGGCCAGAATTTGCGCAGGATCACCAGCTCTTGCTGAAACAGTTTTATATACCAATGTCGCACTAATTTCGTCTTTTGCGGTTTTTACTATTTGATACACCGATGCTCCTTCACCACTTCCTAAATTGTATGCAAATTCAAGTTCGTCACCCGAGATCAATTTTCTTAAAGCGGTTAAATGCACCTTTGCAAGCAAGGAAACATCAACATAATCTCTGATGCAACTACCATCCTTAGTTTTGAAATCCCCGCCAAAAACAGTGAAATCTGTTTTTTCCTTCATAGCACGGTACAGATTTGGCAATAAGTTGAATGGGCTTATGTCATGGCCGACACCCTCGGCATTGCCCGCCACATTAAAGTATCGAAGGGCTACGGCCCTTAAATTATTAGTTGATATTTCATCCTGGATGATTTTTTCGGCGAATAATTTGGAACGCCCATATGGGCTGACTGGGTTCAACGGTAAGTTTTCATTTGCTGGCTTCAAAGATTCGATACTTCCGTATACAGAGCAAGATGATGAAAATACTAAAGATCTAACTCCGAAACTTTGCATGGCTGACAACAAAACTTGAACCGCAACCGCGTTATTTTCATAGTAATGCAGAGGGAATTTAACGCTTTCGCCTGCGAATTTAACTCCCGCACAATGGATGACTCCCGCTCCAACTGGGTTAGCCAGAGTAGAGAAAACCTTCGTCAGAAAATGGACGTCTTGCACTTTCCCCTCATGGAACGTGACTCTTGAGTCAAGAAACCCCCTTTTGCCAGTGCTCAGGTCATCTATTGCTACAACTTCATAACCCTGGGCTAGCAGTTCGTGGCATACGTGCGATCCCACATAGCCCGCAGCGCCCGTGACTACAATTTCCATTGGCAAAGACTACTAAAACTACTTGAGGATAAGTCAAAATGTCCGTTTTGTCCCTTCCCCGCTACATCTGGCACTAGGATTCGTAGAAGGTTATAGAGGCACCGACGGGTGTCGCTGAAATACAAAACCGGTTAAGAAGGAAGTCCCAAAGTGGCATTTAAGAAGTCTGCAGCCTCTGCAGGTCCGCGCGTGTGGACCGTCGCAGAGCTCGGTGCTTTCTACACAGAGCACCGTTCAGAGCTTCTTGCCCACGCAAACCGCGTCCTAAAGGATTCCGCTAAGGCTGAAGAAATCACCCAAGATGCCTTGATTAAGTTCATGCTTGCAGCCCCAGAGCTTGAATCAAATGATCACGCACTTTCTTATCTACACCGCACCATCGAAAACCTATGCATTGACCTGTTCCGCCTTGAAGGCCGCCGTCCTAACCTTGTGGTTATCGACGATGCCCAGGCTGAGGTAGAGGCTGCATGGCAAGTAGATGGCGATCATTCACAAGCTATTTCTGCTGCAGAAGATGCAGCGATCATTCGTCAAGCACTTGCTCTTCTTTCTCCTGCAGAGCGCGCAGCGCTTGTTATGTGGGAAATGGAAGGTCGTTCAACTTCAGAGATCGCAGCAGAACTTGGTATCAAGGAATCTGCAGTGCGCCACACTGTTTCACGCGCTCGCGCATCACTTCGTCGCGTTCTTTCAGAATTGGTTATCGATGAAGAGCGTGGACTAACCGCACTCGACATGCTCTCTACTACCTATAAGAAGGCTGCAGAGCTTGCCCAAAAATCTTCCAAGATTGCTCTTTCACTTCTTCTTGTTGTCACCGCATTCCTTGGCTTTAACTCAATGACCGGCCGCGAAGGCGTGACAATCACACCTTCAGCGCCAACAGAGATCGCATCTGGCCCAGTTGCTGGATCATCTGATGCGATTGCCCCTACTGAGGCAAACACCGCGTCACCTTCTATTTCAATGCCAGCTAAGAAGTCCAGCACCATGGTCTCTGGCGTGGCAATCAAGTCGGCCAAGCTTTCATTCCCTGGTCTTGATAAAGACGGCATCCCAACAGGTTTCACTGTTGCGACCGAGAACGGCACCCCAGGCACCTTGCGCGTGAACCGAAATACGCCAATCGCCACTGAAGCCGGAACAGAGTTGTCCACCCAAGCCATCACAGCGGTTGGTGGTCCAAACGTGATGATCTCTCAGAACATCACAGTGGATGGCAACGGCACCACTTACTCCGTTCTTGGGGTTTCAGCTGGTGTTGCAGGCAATTGGACCCCGCTTAACCTCGGCGCCACAACGACCGATTTTGAGCGGATGTCCAACGGGCAGTACCTTGTGACCGTTAGAATTCTCGTAGTCTCAACCCCAACTTCAGAGTTCTCTATCCCCGTGGGCAACCGTGGCTTCGACCTAACAGGTCCTATCAAGTCAGTAACAACTCGACTTGTACTTAATCCAGGCAAGACTCAAATTTTAGCTCAGTCAGTACTTGTGACTGAAGTGAAGAAATAAAAAGTAAAACGGTGAAGCACGTGAAATTTCACCTAAATAGATTTCTCCGTCGCGTCCGGATACACGGCGGGGAATTTGATACATCAGCACGTGCGATGTATCGAAACGAAGTGGTTTATCCACTTCAAGCCGAACTACGGATAGTCCGTAGATCGACTATCGAAAGGAAACAAATGTCTACAAAGACAACTTTCAAGCGCGTAGCGCTTGTAACTGTTGCTGCGTTGGGCTTTGGTGTTCTCTCAGTTGTTCCTTCATCTGCAGTATCAAACGCTGACACACTCACACTGTCATCAGCGACTGCAGCTCAGACAACAGCGGAAACAGCAACAGCGACTTCTTCAACAGCAACACTCGCTTGGCTTTCAGGAGCAACTGACGAGTCACTAACCGTTACAGCTTCATTGGTTAGCGGCCCAGCAGGAAACACTGCACTTCCTTACATGCAGCTTGTTGAAACAGCATCTGCCCAGGTAGGAAATGGCAACATCACAGCACTTGCTATTGCTGCTACTGCTACTGGTTATATTGACCCAAATACTAAGGCTCATGTATGGCCAACAGCTGCACCAGCTGCGTCATCAGCCAAGCTCAAGGTATGGGTCGGTTCAGGAACTGGTGGAGTTACAGCTCCAACTAAGGCTGGAACATACGTAGTTAAGTTGACACCAGCAGTTGCTGCAGGTGGCGGAGTTCTTAACGCAACAGCGCAGACACTAACAATCACAGTGACTACAGCTGCTTCACTCGATACAGTTGCTGCAACAGCAACTTCAATCATCACAAAAGGTGAAACAACAACTTCAACTACAAACGGTACGGCACCAACAGTTGATGATGTTGTAACAGCTTCTTCAACAATTCCTACAACAGGAACTCTTGCAGCTGCAACAATCAAGGTGTCACTAAAGAACGCAGCAGCTGTTGCTGCTGTTGAATCATTCACAGCAACAATCTCAGGTGCAGGTACTCTTGGCGCCGGTGACGGTACTGTTACAGGTGGCTTGATGGATGTTCCGAACCCAACAGGTCGCGCTTTGACTGTTCGCAACGGTGACTTCGTACAGGTATTCCCTGACGGAACATCTGGTGTCGGAACTGTAACAATCACATCAGCAGCAGGACTTGTTCTTGCAACTGAGACCGTTACATTCTTCGGCGCAGCTACAACAATCACAGCTTCAGTTGTTTCAACAGTTCTAAACGTTGGCTCAAACGCTGACGCATTGAACGTTGTTATCAAGGATGCTGCAGGAGTTGCAGTTTCAAATGCAACCATTTATGTAACATCAGAAACAGCTACAACTGTTGCTGGTGCATACACAACTGGTCTTGCTACATATGACGCAACAACAGGAAGCTATGACATCGCACTTACAGGTGTTGCAGCAGGAAAGACAAAGATCACTGTTGGAACAAAGTCATCAGCAACAGCAACAACCGGTATCAATGCAACAGCACTAGAAGTTCGCGTTGGTTCAACAACAGCTGCTTCTGTAAAGGTTGCACTTGATAAGTCCACATACGCTCCAGGCGAGAAGGCAACAATTACTGTTAGCCTCTTCGACAAGGACGGTGCTGCAAATGCTGACGGTACTTACGCAAGCATCTTCGCAACCGGTGGTATCAAATCTGACTTCGTTCTCGGGTCAGGTTCAGATACAACTACTGCAACATCTGTACATTTCGCAACAGCTGGTGTCATTACGTACACCGTCTACATGCCAATCGTCACAGGTGACATCACATTCACTTACAAGACTGCTGGAACTGCCGTAACAGGTGCTGCTCCAACATCTCTAAGTGGTCTTCTAGTTGCTAACCAAGCGGTTACAACAACACTGAAGGCAACTGTCTCTAACCCAGCAGTTGACGCAGCAGCAGCTGCAGCAGAAGAAGCAACAGCAGCAGCAAATGATGCGACTGATGCAGCTCTATCTGCAGCAGAAGCAGCAGAAGCAGCAACAGCTATGGCACAAGAGGCCGTAGATGCAGTTGCAGAGCTATCATCACAGGTCACTGCATTGATCTCAGCACTTCGTGCACAGATCACTTCATTGACAAACCTCGTAATCAAGATCCAGAAGAAGGTCAAGGCTTAATTAGCCTCGATCTTTTAAAGATCTAGAACCGTTACCCGGTTCCCTCTTCGGAGGGGGCCGGGTTTCGGCTTTTGAGGGGCAAGTTTGTGGGTCATTAGGCGTTAAGCAGAAAGTATGATGAGCACATGTTGAAAATAGAAGCCGAAAAAACGCTCGCAAAAATTCTATATTTCGGAGTGCCGTTTACAACCATTTTCATCTTTACAGGTTCGGTCTCAGATCCTGTGAATGTTACAAAGCTATTGGCCACGAGTATTTTTGGGTTTTCCGCCTTGGCGCTATTGGTCAATTCGGGAGCGCACTCTTTATGGCGCGAATCGAGACTGCTACTGATTAGCGCCTTCTTACTTTTGATTACTATGCTTAGCGCCTCTATCGCCAGCGATAGTTCGTTCTCAACAAATTTATATGGAATCTTTGGAAGAAATACTGGCTTACTGGCTTACGGATCATTTATATTTTTGGCCTTAGCGGCATCGGTACTCCGAAATCAAAACCACTTTGAAAAGCTTGTTATTGGGTTACTCACGGCGGGGGCAATAAACGTCGTTTACTGCCTTTGGGCCTGGCAAGTTGGTGACTTTATAGGCTGGAACAATCCGTTTGGAACAATATTAGGAACCTTTGGGAATCCAAACTTTATATCTTCTTTCCTTGGAATTTTCATTTCCGCAACTATCGGCTACTTAATTATTGGTCCAAGATCGACCATTATTAAGATCGTTTCAATAATTTTTGTACTTGTTGCTTTCCTTGAGGTGCTACATACGTATTCAATCCAAGGGGTTGTTGTAACGGGAATCGGAATTGCTTACAACGGATTTCTTCTAGTGAGAAGTCGCTTCAAATCTCTCAATTGGCTAGCTGCCTATACATTCCTCGTTGTTGTAGCTGGAGTTACGGCGGTTGCTGGCATGTTGCAGAAAGGACCCCTGACCGGCTACCTATATAAAACTTCCGTCTCTTTGCGTGGAGAGTATTGGCAAGCTGGAATAAATATGGGCATAGATCATCCATTCACCGGTATCGGTATGGATGGTTATGGGAATTTCTATCGCCAAGCCAGAGATGCTGGAGCGATCATTTTGCCAGGCGTTTCCGTGGTAACAAACGCAGCACATAATGTTATTGCTGATTTCTTTGCCTACGGGGGTTACCCGCTTCTGATTGCATACTTATTCTTCTTGTCACTTGGCGCCCAGTCGATTATTAGAGTGATTAGACGCGAACGAGCATTTAATCCAGCTTTTGCTGCCCTTTCAGTTTCTTGGATTTGTTATCAGTCGCAATCAATAATAAGTATTAATCAAATTGGTCTTGCAATTTGGGGTTGGGTTCTAACTGGGGCTCTTGTCGGATATGAATTCTCCTCCCGACCGTTAGGAGTTTCGAACAAATCAGAGTCGAAATTTAGTGCGGGATTAAATGGTAAGGCTAAACAATCGGTTATTTCTTCAACTCTAGTAGCGGGAATTGGCATGGTTGTTGGCTTATTAATCGCACTACCTCCATATAACGCTGATGTGACATGGAGAACTGCCACTAATTCACAGAAGTTAGAGAACGTTGAAAATGCTCTTACTCCTAGCTACATGAATCCGAGTGATTCAAGCCGATTGGCTCAAGCAGTTAATTTACTCGAGCAAAGTAAGCTTTATGACTTGTCATATAAATATGCTAAATACGCGGTCGAATTCAACCCCAATTATTTTGACGCCTGGAAACTTCTTTACTTTATAAGCAAATCTACAGAGGAAGATAAGGCTGAAGCACTTTCAAATCTAAAGCGTCTTGACCCCCTAAATCCAGATGTTCTGGCTACTCCGAAATGAAAAGGGTTTCGATAATTGGCCAAGGTTACGTTGGATTAACCATCTCGGCATTTGCTTCAAATAGTTTTCATGTTACTGGATTCGATAGCAATGAAAAAATTGTTAATCAACTTAATTCCGGAATATCACACATAGAAGGCGTCAACTCTGGTGTTATTTCAAAAGCTATTGCATCTGGGAGATACAAAGCCACATCAAACGGGTCGGATATTGCCGGCTCTGATGTAATAATTATTGCGGTTCCGACTCCTTTGACCAAAGATCGAAAACCAGATTTGGGCTACATTGAAGCAGCTTGCAAAACTATTGCAGAAAATCTCACCGGACCGACATTAATAATAAATGAGTCGACATCTTTTCCAGGAACCATCCGTGATTTCATAAAGCCATTAATTGAAAAGTTATCAAGTAGAAAATATGAACATTTGTATGCGATTTCACCTGAACGAGTAGATCCAGGTCGCAGTGATTGGGACCAAAAGAACACACCGCGTCTTTATGCAGGTCTATCCACCGAGGCTTCGAAGCGCACTCGCGAGTTCTACTCTACTTTCTGTGACAATTTGATTGAAGTCTCATCCCCTGAAGTTGCCGAAGCTGCTAAATTGTTTGAGAACACCTTTAGGCAGGTAAACATTGCACTTGTGAATGAATTTGCGCAGATTGCACATGCTTTGGGTATTTCAGTTCATGAAACACTGGAGGCGGCAAATACCAAACCCTACGGGTTTATGAAATTCAATCCGTCAGCAGGAGTTGGAGGACATTGCATTCCAGTAGATCCTACATACCTAGCGTATATGGCGGCAGAGAAAGGAGTACCTGCTACATTTATTGAGCGCGCAAATGAAGTAAATCTGGAAATGCCGAAATATATTGTTTCAAGAGTTAAGTCGGACAACGGTGGCTCATTAAAGGGTAAGAAAGTTCAAGTGGTAGGCGTTGCTTATAAACCAAATGTTGCCGATGTGCGTGAGACACCTGCAGAGTTAGTGATCAACGAATTGATTGCCGAAGATGCCATTGTTAATTGGTATGATCCTTTAGTTAAAGATTGGCACAATCAGCATTCATCTGCGCTAGGTGGTTCAGAAATCGCAATCGTTGTTACATTGCATGATGTATCGGATCGAAGGGCGATCATTTCAAGCGCACCGTATGTGTTCGATACAACCGGCAAACTAAGCGGCGTTAAAGGGCTTTAGAAACCTTATTCTTTATTTTCCATATTGCTGCCACTTGGAGCAAGAGACTTAAGCCCATGGTTGGTATTCGGAAACGATGATCTCCGATTGTGCCAATTGAAATTAGCCATGAGATAGATACTGCAGCCATAGACCAATTTGCTAGCAACTTCGCAAGGGGATCGATCCTTCTAAGTATTAAATATCCGTAAATCAGGAAGCCGACCTGACAAATAATCCAAATCCAGGAAACAAACTTTCCAAAGTTGCCCAGCACAATGTGAGAACTTGTTTGGCTATCTTGCAAATCTTTAGCCGGTGAAATCTTTAGCCAAGGATTTCTCGCCATTGTTCCGTTAGCAAGAGGTCCTGACCAAGGAGACCAGAAGAATTCTGACTTATAGAAAGCCAACTTTGCTGTCTTTTTTGGATTTGTTAGATACCAGTTGAGTACGCATTTGACTATGTCGTTATCTGTGACGGTGGCACCAGGCACTTGGGGTGAACATGGGATTTCAGGGCCTATTCGGTTGTAGCCACCTTTGGTTTCATCACCGGCACCGATAGACATAGTTACACCCAAGTTTGTTGAAATTGAAGTCTTATTAATCGCAACTGCATTTCTAGCAATTAGAAGAGCTGGAGATAACACCATCGCAGCTATTGAAACTGCTACCAACCCTAATCCAACCTTACGGGAAGCAAATGATGCGCTCCAAATCATCAACATCACTACTCCGGCTAGTAGGTAGCGAGGTTGCATAAAGGAGGCAAGTGCAATCCAAGCACCGGCAAAACTAGCAAATTTATACTGAGAACTTTCTGGATTCAATTTACTTGCAAGCAGCACGCCAATTGCCATCATAAAACACGCAGCAACAGGTGCTTCATAACCAACAGCCAGGGTGCTCAGGCTTAAGGTTGGGTTAAATGAGATGAAGATAGATGCTGGTACGGCAAGCCAAGCCACGCTTGTCTTTGAAATGTTTTTCGTCATGTAATAAGTTGCGTAGGCAAAGAAGAGCGTTTGAATAAAGCTAATTAGATAAACAAATTTTGAAACTGAAATCATTACCAGCAACCACAAAAGAATTGGGTATCCCGCTGGCCAATAATTTAATATCTCTGCTTTTGAGAAGAAACCATCGGCATATAGCCCATCAACACCTTTGAAATAATTTTCTCCATCGGCGCCAAGCCAGCCGCCGCCTTGGATATTGCCCATTGTTATTAGCTTGATGACGAGGGCGATAACTGGGATTGCAATTAGGTAGCGAAATCTCTTTATCTCAGCCTTCGCGGCCTGCGTTACTGGCTTTTTACTCTTTATTTGCTTAGCCATCTACCGCTCCTTTAGCTCTTTACTTACTTCTTCATCTCGACAGCAACATCATCGATGATGTTATCTAGGGTATTTGCTGGTGACCACCCAATACTGTTTTTAATCTTGGTTGTATCTGGCACTCGGCGCTGCATATCTTCATAGCCTGCTGGGTATGCATCTTCATATGAGGTGAAGGTAATTGTGGAAGTTGATTTGGTGCGCTCGATGATCTTCTCAGCTAATTGCTTGATTGTTGTCTCGCCGATTCCACCGATGTTATAGACCTCACCGATTGCAGAATCTGTTGCGGCCAGCGTCAAGATTGCTTTGACAGCATCCTGCACGTGGCAGAAGACGCGAGATTGAGTGCCATCACCATAAATTGTGATCTGCTCATTCTTGATTGCAGATTGAATGAAGCGCGGAACGACCATTCCGTAGCGACCGGTTTGACGTGGACCGACAGTATTAAAGAGGCGCACTGTGGTTACTTTAAGTTGCTTAGTTAGAAATAAAGCATGCGCGATCGCTTCTTCAAGTGCTTTAGCATCTGAGTAAGTCCAGCGAATCTTTTGTGGTGTGCCAACGACGCGGTCATCTGTTTCAGAAAGTGGCTGCTTTGGGTTCTTGCCGTAGATCTCTGAGGTGCTTGCAATGATGATTCGCTTATTTAGTTTGGTGGCCGCAGTTAGTACTACTTCAGAGCCAGTGAAATTTGTTGAAACAGATTCGATTGGGTTCTCAAGGATTGTGTTAACGCCAAGGGCTGCGGCCATGTGAAGAACAAGGTCGGCAGGGGCCATGAGTTTTTCAACGAGGGCAACATCGCGGATGTCGCCTTGTTGGATTTCTATTTGGTCTTTGATGTGGGCGATGTTGGCGGCAGATCCGGTGGACATGTTGTCCAGGATCGTGACTTGGTGGCCTTGGGCAAGGAGAGCATCACAGAGGTGAGAACCGATAAAACCGGCTCCACCGGTGATGAAAACGCGCATGGAGGTAAGTCTATCGGGGCAAAGTCAGTATTAGTTCTAGGGCAAGATAAGCCCATGGTTGAAACGACGGGCGGCTTCACAAGCGCAGGTTTGGCGCGTGAGGCCGAGGCTTTAGTTTTGCCGTCATTGACGCAGGCGCAAGCGATAGAAATAGGTGAGATCGCATTTGCTAAGGCAAGTCAGCGCGCATTTCCAATCATTGTGGAGGTTCGCTTGGGTGACTGGACTGTGTTTAAAGTGGCACTCCCTGGTTCAACAACTGATAACGATTCTTGGGTATCGCGTAAGGCGCGAGTTGTGATGGCGACAAGTAAATCAACGATGCATGAAAGAGTTTCGGCTGAAGAACGTGGCGTTGATTGGCATGTTGAGACTGGTTTAAGTGAAGAGCTACATGCAATTCATGGTGGCGGTTTGGCGCTAAATGTTGCCGGCAGTGGTTTGGCAGGGATTTTATTAGTTAGCGGATTGCCACAAATTGAAGATCATTTACTTGGCGTTGAAGTGATTACGGAATATTTGGCGCGACAAGGGGAGAATGCATGAGCATCTGGGTTTGTGGAGAAGTTCTAATTGATTTATTGCCCGGCACACCAGAACGTATTGCTGTTGTTGGTGGAGGTCCTGCAAATACAGCCAAAGCCTTGGCGCGCTTGGGGCACGATGTGCACTTCATTGATGGGATATCAACTGATGCTTACGGTGTTGCAGCGCGTGCTGAGCTATTGGCAGATGAAGTTAAGTTAGATCTTGCGCTGACAAGTGATAAACCAACTTGTTTAGCAATTGTTACTTTAGGTGAAGATCGTAAAGCCAGTTATGAATTTAAAATAGATGGCACGGCGACCTTTGATTTTGATTTGAATTGGTTGCCTGATCCTGCGGTGCATAAGCCAAATGTGCTGCATATCGGCACCTTGGTAACCATTGTTGAGCCTGGGGCATCTGTGCTCTATGACTGGGCGCTAAAAGTGGCTGAATTCGCACCGATTGTCTTTGATCCAAATATTCGCCCATCTGTGATGAGTGATCGCGATAGATATCAAGCAGCCGTTGAGAAGTGGGCAGCTATTTCCAGCGTTATTAAGGTCAGCGATGATGATTTAACTTGGCTATTTCCTGGTCAGCCATTTGAAGAAATTGCTAAGCGTTGGGTATCAGATGGCGCAGCGTTAGTTGTTGTTACGCGTGGTGTGAACGGCTCAATTGGTTATACAGAAAGTGGCGTTGAAGAGGCCCACGGCGTGAAGATCGATTTGGCTGACACAGTTGGTGCCGGTGACACAGTTGGCGCCATTATTGTGGAAGCGATGATTCAAGATGGGATTTTATCTTTGCAAGGTGAAGGTTTAAAGAAAATACTTACTCGCGCAGCTAAAGCTGCGGCGATCACATGTTCTCGTGCCGGAGCGCAGCCTCCTTATAAGCACGAGCTAACGAAGATTTAGTTCGGAGCCCCAATGCAATATATAGATGACGCTGAATTTCAGATAGCAATAGATCTAGATAACGGGGCGCGCATTTCATCGATTACTTGGCGTGATTTGCAATTCACGGTTCCCTATCGCGGAGGACCACTTGATTACGGTTGGTATGCGATGGGTCCTTGGGCTGGGCGAATTCGCGACGGTATTTTGCGTGGCGCAGACGGGGAAGAAATTCAGTTGCCAACAAATATAACTCCGCCCCATGCAATTCACGGTTTTGGTTTTACATCTTCTTGGCAAGAAATTGGTCCGGGTCGCTCCTTATTGCATCTACCAAAACCATATGGCGGTGCCACTTTTGAGCAAACTATTGAAGTTTTAGATGATGCTGTGCGGTGGTCACTGGAATATGACCCAGGTGATTGCACGCTGCCAGCATGGTTTGGCATGCATCCGTGGTTTGCGCGCGATCTAGATCGTGGGGGCAGCGCCGAGATTGAATTTAAGGCGGCAAAGATGTTAAAGCGCGATGATGAAGGAATGCCAACTGGTGAGTTTGTTCCACCATCCAATGGCACTCGGGATGATGCTTTCACGGAAATACAAGGCGTTCCAGCAGTTATTTGGGAAGATGCTGCGCGTATTGATATTGAATCTGATGCGCCATGGTGGGTTGTCTATAACGAGGATTCTGATGGTGTTTGTATTGAACCGCAGACCGCGCCACCTGATGCTCAGAACTTAGGCATAAGTGGCGAGCATTACATCGAAGCTCTATTTGTATTCTCTGAAGTGTAATTTAAGGCAAACTAGGATTAAGTCATGTCAACACAAATCAATCGCACGCATCTGGCCGAACTTCACAGAGTTGAAGAGGCGCGCTTTTTAGCAAGCCATAAGAAGAGCTCGGAAGCATTCGTTGAGTCACAGAAAGTGATGCATGAAGGTGTGCCGATGTCTTGGATGGCTAAGTGGCCAGGTGCGCATCCAGTTTTCGTAAAGGAAGCCAAAGGTGCCAGGTTCACCGATATTGATGGCAATACCTATATTGATTTTTGTTTGGGTGATACCGGCTCAATGACAGGTCATTCACCAGATGTAACCGTTGCTGCGATTAAACGCCAGGCAGATATCGGAATCACTTCGATGTTACCGACTTTAGATGCCGCAGTTGTTTCTAAGGAATTGGCAGCGCGCTTTGGTCTGCCTAAGTGGCAATTTACGGTTACTGCAACAGATGCCAATCGCCATGTTATCCGTTACTGCCGCCTTATAACTGGCCGAGCCAAGATCATTGTGATTGATCGTTGCTATCACGGCAGCGTTGATGAAACATTTGCAACGCTAGATGGTGCTGGAAACACTGTTAAGCGCGAAGGCAATTTAGGTGCGCCAGTTGATTTAGCTGTTACAACACGTGTTGTGGAATTCAATGATCTTGCGGGGATGGAAGCAGCACTTGCTCATGGTGATGTCGCTGCGATTTTGCTGGAACCTGCGATGACAAATGTTGGCATTGTTCTGCCTGAAGATGGCTATTTATATGCGTTGCAGGATTTGGCGAAGAAATATGGTGCGCTCTTGATCATCGATGAGACCCACACTATTTCTGTGGGTCCTGGCGGAATGACGCAAGATCTTGGCCTGAAACCTGATTTCTTAACTATCGGCAAGGCAATTGCTGGCGGTATTCCAGTTGGCACATTTGGAATGACCGAAGACGTTGCTAATTCAATAAAAAAACTTGTGGAACTTGAAATCATCGACACTGGTGGAATCGGCAGTACTTTGGCAGGGAACGCGATGTCACTTGCGGCAATGCGGGCAACGTTAAGTGAAGTTCTAACAGCAGATGCCTTTAAAGAGATGATCGCACTTGGTGATCGTTGGAGCGATGGCGTTGATGCAGCTATTGCTGAATTTGATTTAGATTGGCATTGCAATCGTTTAGGTGCGCGAGGTGAGTACATCTTTAAAGGTAGGGCACCGCGCACAGGGCGAGAAGCTGCCGAATCTGGGGATTTTGAACTAGAGCAATACATTCACTTGCGTCTGCTAAACGATGGTTTCTTGCTAACGCCATTTCACAATATGGCGCTAATGTCACCGGCAACAACGGCAACTGATGTTGATGCTCATACTGTTGCATTT
>Ga0315905_10000466_pt1 | contig 44115 bp, 43 predicted proteins | sample LakEriMetagenome_5_FD_203522 | JGI IMG/M metagenome (GOLD analysis project Ga0315905, IMG submission 203522) | Freshwater fungal communities from buoy surface, Lake Erie, Ohio, United States - Buoy 4 MA121 | ecosystem: Environmental > Aquatic > Freshwater > Lake | place: USA: Lake Erie, Ohio...
ATTTTAGGTGGTCAGCATACTCCGTTTTGGGGTGGTCAGCATGCTCCGTTCTGGGGTGGTCAGCTTAAACCGATCTAGGGTGGTCAGTATGGCCGTTTTCTCCAGATAAACGGTCTCAACAGAAAAAATCTTTTGATCGAATCGAATCAAAAAATAATCGTAAAAAGAAGGAAGACAACTGTAAAGTGTTTACCACTAAAGAAAAAAACCCTGTCTAACTTATTGAAAGACAGGGTTTTAACTTTTTTGTTTGTGGTACCTCCAGGAATCGAACCAGGGACACAAGGATTTTCAGTCCTTTGCTCTACCAACTGAGCTAAGGTACCAGCTGTTGGTGGATGCAAATTTAACACATTTTTGGTGTTTTACACAACTTAAAAATCAAAAAAGTTCAAAAAAGGTCCTTAATTTTGAATATGAGCGCTACAAAACAGGTTTACCTTCTCGATGCCGGAAATACCCAAATCAAATTAGCGCTTGCACAAGATGGTGTCATCCAGGAAGTTGAGCGCTTTGAGTCAGCTAAATTTGATATCCACCTACTCGACCGTAACATCCCCATAGCTTATTCGTCTGTAATTGATGAGCAACTTCTTTTAAAGGTTAGCGCTCATTTTAATTCTGTTTTTGAAATATCGACCTTGATTAAATTACCTTTTTTAATGGCTTATCAAAGTCCCCAAACCTTGGGTTTGGATAGACTTTGTAATGCCGCGGCGCTATCGAGTTTGCATCCGGGCAAACCGCGCTTAGCCATTGATTTGGGTACTTGCGTAAAGTTTGACTTCTTGAGCGAAGACAACTCATTTCTCGGAGGGTCTATCAGTCCTGGTTTACAAATGCGCAGTAAGGCAATGGCTCACTTCACAGCCAAATTACCTGAAGTGCAAGCTCTCCCGACACGAGAACTCATTGGTACAACCAGCCAAGAATGTCTCGAAATTGGCAGTTATTTGGGTTGGCAAAAAGAAATCGAAGGGCTGCTTTTGGCCTATCAATCGGAGTATCCTGAACTCATTACTTATATTACAGGAGGAGACGCCAAACATTTTGATATGGGCCAAAAAAATGGCATCTTTGTACACGAAAATTTAACGCTTGAAGGCATACTCGCACTCTACCTCGCCAATGACTAAATACTTCCCTTTTCTCTTAGCGCTTTTTACCTTTTTATACGCGGGCGCACAATCCATCACCGCCGATCCAGCCAGCTTCTACGGTCTCGGAGAAATGAGTTCAAGGGGTCATGGCATTTTCGATGCCTTGGGGAAAAATACCATCAATGTATTTGACTCTTCTGTACTTAACCACTACAACCCTGCTACCTACAATCGTCTGAGTAAAGGGGCTACACTCTATACGGTCAGCCTTCACTCTCGCCAATCTTGGTACAGCAACGCGAGTACCCAACAATTTGCAGCCACGCCAATGGTCGAGCAATTTACACTCGGTTTTAAAATTCGCAAGCAAATGGGCATGTCTTTCGGCTTAAGGCCCTTTAGTGCACGCGGATACCGCATTTCAGAAACTGCATTTACTGGACTAGATTCTATCGCTTACAATTACAGCGGAAAAGGCGCTATTCAAGATCTCTACCTCGGTTACTCCTTTGGCATTATTGAGAAACCGCAAACCAAATGGGCAATCGGCGCCAATGCTTCTTACTTATTCGGAACGCTCATCAATGAACGCAGCTCGGAATTGCTTACAGGCGCAACTGCCGCTGGGGGCCTCGAGCGTAATTCTTTAATAATGCGTTCATTTTTTACCGAAATTGGAACTTATTTTCAGCAAAATATTGGTAAAAAACACAGCATCGGTCTGAGTGCCGTTTATCAGCCTGAGCTTAAACTCAGTGGAACCTACCAACAAGAACTCTATAGCTCCGCAACAATTGGCGTTCCCAGTAGCTATGACACCATTTTGAATACCAATGCTGCTTTCTCTGCACAACTCGCCCAAAGCCTTCAATTGGGCTTTAATTACACTTGTAAACTCCCTACTTACAAACGACAAACCAGAGAATTGCACCCGCAGTTACAACTTTATGGCAGCCTTAGCAAATTTGGTGCTTTGAGTCAAAATCAATATGTATTAACTGGTTTTAATCAAAATAACTACGCACGCATCAGTTTTGGTGCCCAATTTCAGCCTGAATACAGAGTCGTTGAAAATATCGCAACACTAAAGGCTCTCGAAAAGGTCAGTTACCGTATTGGTTATTACCAGCAAAGTCTACCCTACACCAATAACAATATTCAATACCAAGAACAAGGCCTCACGCTTGGTTTTGGCATTCCACTCTTGGCACAAGTTTCCTTGTCCTCTCTCAACGTTGGTCTTACCCTTGGCCAACGCACTATCGAGTCAGGAATTTGGAAAGAGCAATTTATTGGGGCACGGGTAAGCCTCATTTTGGCACCTTCAAATTTTGAAAAGTGGTTCCGCAAACGACAACTAGATTGATTGCGCTGGCCCTACGCACTGCCTTTTTTAGCATATTGCTCTGTAGCACTGGCTGTCAGAACGATATCGCGCTGGTACAACGCATAAGCTTTCAGTCTGACGCACCAACAGAAAGCACCAAAGACCTTGTGATGACCTACGCAGAGGCAGGCTATGCACGCCTAGAAATTCATGCCGCACTCGCAGAAACATATCGAAACAACAGCCAAGTAACGCAAATCAAAGACAGCCTGAAAGTTTATTTTTTCAATGAAAAGGGCGCAATTGTATCCACGCTGAGTGCGCGCTATGGGCAAATCAATTACAATACCGGAGAATTAATGGTAAAAGATTCTGTTCGACTCTATAACATTAAAAAAAAACAAACACTTGAAACCGAAGCCCTTTATTGGAATCAAAAAGACAGCAGTATTTTTACCAAATCAGCCGTAATTGTGCGCTCACCCAAAGGAAAATTATTCGGTAAAGGGATCAGAACCAAACAAGATTTCAGTAACTATGTTCTTCTTGAGCCTGTGGGCTCTTGGCAACTCGAAAAAAACCAAACCATTCAATAAAATGTCAAACAAAGATTTTATCAGTAATTACAATCGATTTTCAGGCTATTTGTGGCTTGTCATTGCTGGGCTCAGCTTTTTAACCATCACTTATAAAATAATTACAGAAGGTGCTCAGACTTGGTTGCCATACTATATTGTTCCCGTTATGGCTATTTTGATGTATCTCACCAAACGCTGGATGATGAAGCGTATGTACAGACATCTACAAGATATGGCCGAGCAAAAAAAGAACCAAGAAGTGTAACCTTTTTAATTTATAAAGGTCTATCTATCGTGAAGCTTCAACTCGTTTTTATTTTTCTACTGCTCTTTAACCCACTCAATGCACAAAAATTACTGAGTGGTATCATCACCAATGAGCTCAATTTGCCTTTAGCAGGTGCAGAAATTTTCGTTAAAAATGCAGCTGAACTGCGTACAATTGCCGACCAAAACGGCTATTACGAAATGTTTTTAAACCCAGGTGAATACTACTTGGTATTTAGCGCAGACGGTTACCAAGATAGAGAATCTTATCTCGGCATGCGCGATGCCGACACTAAAAAAGATATCCAGCTGTTCCCAATGAAGCTCTCTGAAGTTCAGGATGTGAAGGTTACAGCAAAGAAATACAATGTGGGTCGCGATAAAATCATGAAGGTAGTTGCGCACCGCGAGCAACTCAATCAATGGTCGTATCCACACGAAGTCAACGTCTATATAAAAGCCACTGAGCAACGCGACAAAACTCAAAAAGCAAAAGAACCGAACGAACGTACCGACAAAGACCCCACCGAGGAGGGGCCAAAAATTCCAGACTGGATCAATAAATTACAACTCGTAGAGGTAGAATTGCATCGGGCCTATGCGCCGCCGAACGACGTTAAAGAAACCAGGAATGCCTACAAAGCGCTTGGCGATGTCTCACAGCTCTATTATACCACAACCGTTAAATCCAATTTCAATTTTTTTGAAAATTTATTGCACCTAGACGACTTGCACCAAACACCTGTAAGCTCACCAATTTCAGCTCCGGGTATCGTAGCATACAAATACAAGCTCGAAGAAAAATACGAGCAAAATGGTCAAATGATTTCCAAAATCAAGATCACACCACGCAATACCGCTACCTCAACCCTTGAGGGCTATATTTGGGTCATTGATTCACTTTGGTTGGTTCAAAAGCTGGACCTCACCATGAATAAAGGGAATTTGCTGATTTACGATTATTTCAGAATAGAACAAGACTTCCAAATCCAAGGCGACACCCTATGTATTTTACAGAAACAAGTTCTTACCTACGGTGTTAAATATAAAAATGAAGTCAGCCAATGCAAAACAGAAGCCGTTTTTAGCAACTACAATTTCGATCCAAATTTTGCCAAAAAATACTTCAACTCAGAGGTGGCGGTCACAAGTCAAGAAGCCTATGAAAGAGACAGCAGTTACTGGGTGCAAAAAAGAGCTATTGCTTTAACTGATGAAGAAATTAAATTCATTAGAGCCAAAGACTCCATTACAGAATACCTCAACCGCAAAGAATATTTAGATAGCATAGATGCCGTATTCAACAAAGTAACCGTGCTCAAAGTGCTTTGGTATGGCGTAGACCACCGCAACCGCGAGCTCAAACAACAATGGACCATTGGATCTTTGGCCTCAACCATTCAACCTATTGGTATTGGTGGCCCGCGCGTTGCCCCGAGTTTTGATTATTTCAAAAAATGGAAAGACGAGCGCACCTTAGACTCATACACCCGTATCACTTATGGCTTCTTAAACCGTGACTTAAAAGGCGACACCTGGTGGAAATACCGATTTGACCCCTTCCATTTCGGATTTTTACGCCTGGCCCTCACCCATGATTTTGATGTGATCCGCGGTTTTGACGCCATCACTCAAATCTACAAACGCGATAACTTTTTTGAATCGACCAAACTCAATATCAATTTAGAATACGAACTATTTAATGGTTTTTATGCCTACGCGAACTCACAATACACCAAAAGACGCAGTATCGAAGGCTATGAATTCCTAGACGGTATTGACGAAGCTTTACCCAATAACGATCCATTAGCTTTTGACCCATACAATGCTTTCATTTTAAATTTTGGTGCCTATTATACGCCCAAGCAGCGTTACATGAGAGAGCCTTACCGAAAAGTGGTGCTTGGTTCTGCGTATCCAACATTTTCTATACACTATGAACGCGGGTTGCCGAATATACTCAATAGTGCTGTTGACCACGCGTATCTCCAGATGGAGATTACACAAAATTTCAAAATAGGCACGCTAGGAACCTCTTCCTATCGCGCTTCGGTCGGAAAATTTCTGAGTGCGCGTGCTGTTTATGAACCTGATTACAAGTTTCAGAGACGCTCTGATCCGATTTGGTTTTCGAATCCGTTGTATTCCTTTCAAGGTTTTGACACGATGTTGCGTACAATAGATTACGTATTTCAGGTACATTACGTACACCACGACAACGGTGCCATACTCAATAAGCTACCTTACTTCAAAAAGACCAGAATTGGCTTGGTTGTTGGCGGCGGAGCTATGTACATCAAAGAGCACAATTGGCAACACTACGAACTTCTGGCTGGCTTAGAACGAAATTTCAAGGTAAGCAGAAGACGACTTCGAATCGGTGTTTATGGCGTGGTTTCAGATGGGAATCAGATCGCACCCACTACCGCCTGGAAAATATCTTTTGCCATGCTGGATGACCGCAGCATGAAATGGAATTTTTAGCGAAAAAAGGTTTTTTGGCGAATAATTGCCCAAATGAGGCCGACCGAAATACAGCCATCGGCCAAATTCCAAATGGCTGGAAAAACATCTGAACCACCAATGTAAGGCAGGCTATTTGGCCAGCGAACATTGAACTGAAACATATCCACCACATTACCGAAAAGAAAGCCTTGGTGCCGTAATTCTACTGCATATTTAAAATGACCCGACGAACAGATTGCTTTGTTGCCGCTACCCACCAATTGGTTAAACGGCACACATGGATCTACGCTAAAAAACAAATCGTAGAACATAGAATCGAGCAAATTACCGGTTGCGCCAGCCAATACAAGGGAGACCACCACTAAAAATTCTTTTGAAGCACCTAGCTTGATTTGCTTGATGAGGTAGCGAATAATTAAAACAATGGCCACCATTCGAAATAAACTCAAAGAAAGTTTAGCCCAAATGCTTGCTCCAAAAGTTTGACCAAAAGCCATACCTGGATTTTCGGTGTAATGCAGGACAAGCCAGTTACCGAGAAGCGGTTTAAATTCTCCAGGAGCAAATTGAGTTTTGATGGTTAACTTGATCCATTGATCGAGCAATAACAAAACAAATACGATAACGGCACTTAGGGTAAGTTGTTTTCTCACGCTTTATTTTTGAGCATTTTTTGCATCGATGCTCATGGTGGCATGAGGTACCAAACGAAGGCGCTCTTTGGGTATGAGTTGACCTGTTACCCGGCAGATGCCGTACGTTTTATTTTCAATGCGCATAAGGGCGTTGTTGAGGCTCTGAATGAACTTTTCCTGACGAGCAGCAAGTTGTGCTACCTCTTCTCTTGAGAGTGTTTCTGAACCGTCTTCCATCATGTTGAAGGTACGCCCAGTATCGTCGGTACCGTGGTCATCAGAATGAGACAAAGAGCCCTTCAAAAGATCAAAATCTTCGTGGGCTTCTTTAAGCTTGTCCATAATCAATGCTTTGAACTCGGCGAGATCAGCATCTGAATAACGATTTTTTGCCTTTTCCATACGCTTTGGTTTTCAAAAAGTGGAAAGCAAATATATCATTTTTTAAGTTTGAAGCAGGACCTGTTTCGAACATTTAACATATGCTTAGCTTCTTTTTAAACAATCGACCTGACTTATTCACAACTTAGGCGAATGCAGCTACAGAATTGGTAATTTTGATGGTGATCCGTTTATTTCTAGATAATAGAGTTTGGGTGCTCTTGCTCTTACCAGCTGTACTCTCTTTGTACCTGGTGTCTTTCCTTTTTGGCTTCGACGACATCTACGGACTCAATAAAGCCACAATAAGTATCATTGAGCCTTTCTTACACCAGTCTCCCAGTGCGCACATTCTTGCGCATTTTCTGATGCTCTTGATCAATGCATTGGCGCTCAATTGGATTTTCAATAGCTACGAATTCCTCGAAAAAAATACCTACATCATCAGTTTATTGTATCTTATTTTCACCAGTTTTTTTCATAATTGGGGAGATCCGAGTTGGCTTTTTGTAGCGCATTTATGTAGCATTTTTGGATTCGGCGTGCTGTTTAGTATCAAACCTCAGCAAAACGCCAAAAAACAAGCTTTTAATGCCGGATTCCTTTTCGGACTCAGTTTGTTTTTTGAAACGAGCTTTGTTTTACTGCTACCTGTTTTGCTGGTATTACTGATGATTCTTCGCGGTGGGCAGATCAGGGAATTACTCCTTCTGATCATCGGCTATTCAATGCCTTTTGGATTTTACATGAGTCTGTATTTTCTGGCCAATCATACCTTTCCTGACTTCCCACTTCCGGTTTCGAGTTTTTACAAGCCAAACTGGTTTGAAACCATCTGCTTGGCCATTGTGGTTGCATTATTCGGCTTCAGTCTTTTGGGGCTACGAGCTCGCCTTGGCAAAGCATCTCTTCGGCTAAAGAAGCAAACACAAATCCTCACTGTTTTTATGTTCCTTTGCGCGGCTCTCGGATTGGCAACATTGTTTTTTTGGGGTCAAGCCGCATTATTGAGTTTGCTTGTGCTTCCTTTCTCATTTTATTTTGCTTATGCCCTCCTCAGCAGCAGCCTAGGCATTAGTTCGCATCTTTTTTTCTACCTCATCTTTACCTTTTCAGTACTAAAATTTGCACTCGCTTACTATTCGAACCTAGACTTTTAGTAACTTTGAACTCACTTAAATTACAAAAATGAAATTTGGCGTTGTAACCTTTCCCGGATCAAATTGTGACCAAGACATGATCTATGTACTCAGAGATTTAATGGGGCAAGAAGTGGTCGAGCTTTGGCACAAAGATACTGACCTCAAAGGTGCAGATTTCATTGTTTTACCTGGCGGTTTCTCTTACGGAGACTACCTTCGTTCTGGGGCAATTGCAAAATTTTCACCAATCATGGAATCCGTTATTGAACACGCCAATCGAGGCGGATACGTCATGGGAATTTGTAACGGCTTTCAGATATTAACCGAGTCTGGTTTACTCGAAGGGGCATTATTGCACAATAACTCGCAAAAATTCATTTGTAAAAACGTATTTCTCAAGCCAGTCAGTAAAAGTGCTGCACCATCTAAAGGCCTTGACGACTCCATTGCATATCAAATACCAATCGCCCACGGCGAAGGTCGTTTTTACGCCGACGACGCCACTATGGCTTCTTTGCATGCCAACGATCAAATTTTATTTACCTATTGCGCAGCAGACGGCAGCCAATCTGCCGATGCCAATCCCAACGGATCACTCCAAAACATTGCCGGGATTACCAACCGCAACAAAAACGTTTTTGGCATGATGCCGCACCCTGAGCGCGCTGCCGACAAACACCTCAACAACCTTCACGGACTTCAAATTTTTGAATCAATCTTAGCTCATTGTTCATGAGAGTACTCTTGCTCGGTTCTGGCGGCCGCGAACACGCCATCGCTTGGAAAATCTCACAAAGTTCTATCCTAGACGAACTCTTCATTGCACCAGGCAACGCCGGCACCAAAAAGCATGGTAAAAACCTCGATCTCAAAATCAACGATTTTGAAGCCATCAAACGGGCTGTCATCCAGCACGCCATCGATATGGTTGTTGTGGGTCCTGAAGAACCACTTGTGCTTGGCATCTACGATTTCTTCAAGCAAGATCCTGATCTTAAAAATGTAGGCCTAATTGGCCCAAGCAAAGAGGGTGCCCAATTAGAAGGCAGCAAAGACTTTGCCAAAGCCTTTATGTCCAGACACCGCATCCCAACAGCAAAATACGGCACCTTCGATGCCAACACACTCACCGAAGGCTTGCGTTTTCTCGACGCCATGAAAGGCCCGTACGTCCTCAAAGCCGACGGCTTGGCAGCAGGTAAAGGCGTTCTGATCATTTCAGACTTACAAGAAGCCAAAAAAGAACTCGAAGAAATGCTGATCGGTGCCAAATTTGGACAGGCAAGCGCCAAAGTTGTCATCGAACAATTCTTAGATGGTATCGAACTCTCCGTATTTGCGATCACGGACGGAGAATCATTTAAACTGCTTCCTGAGGCCAAAGATTACAAACGTATTGGCGAAGGTGATACCGGCTTAAATACTGGTGGAATGGGTGCCATTTCTCCCGTTCCTTTTGCCGACGCTGCATTCATGGACAAAGTTCTCAACCGGGTCGTGATCCCAACCATTAAAGGCCTCAAAGCTGAAAATATTACCTACAATGGCTTTGTCTTCTTTGGTCTGATCAACGTTAAAGGAGATCCATATGTCATCGAATACAACTGCCGTATGGGAGACCCAGAAACCGAAGTCGTGATGCCACGTATCAAAAGTGACATCCTTGATTTGTTTGAAGGCGTCGCCACTCACACCCTTTCTGAAAGAGACATCCAATTCCACGATAAAAGCGCAGCAACCGTCATGATGGTGGCTGGCGGTTATCCAGGTGAATACAAGAAAGGCGAAACGATTTACGGCCTTAATAGCATCACAGACAGCATGGTATTTCATGCCGGAACACTTGCCGATGGCCCATCAGTGCTTTCCAATGGTGGTCGGGTCTTAGCTGTTACCTCTTACGGCAAAAACCTCGAAAGTGCACTTGAGCGCAGCTATGAGTCCATCTCACAAATTAGCTTTCAAGACGCTTACTACCGCAGGGACATCGGTAAAGATGTCCTCGAGCATTGATCCAATGAACCTTCAAATCATCCTCATTATTGGTGCGCTGATTTGCTCTGCTTTTTTTTCTGCAATGGAGTTGGCTTTTATATCAGCTAATCGCTTGCGAATCGAAGTCCTTAAAAAAAACAATACTTTTCAAGCCCGAATACTTTCTCTGTTTTACCGCAAAGAAAGCAACATGATTGCGCTTCTTTTACTTGGTAATAACGTGGCCTTGGTCGTTTATGGTATTGCCGCCGCGCAAGTACTCGATCCATGGCTACTGGCAATTGGAATCCAAGACCAAGGCATTATTCTAATGCTTCAGACCATTATCTCTACGCTTCTGGTGCTCATCACTGCAGAGTTTCTTCCTAAGGCGGTTGTGCAGCTTAATGCCAATAAAGCGCTAGACTATGGGCTATTTCCACTTTTGATCTTTTACCTGCTACTCTTTATACCGACCCAACTTATAATGCTCTTGAGCAACGGCTTTTTGCGCTTACTTGGCGCAGAGCGCGAACAACAAAGGGTTTTTTCTAAAATTGACTTAGAGAATTATGTCGATGAACTGAGTGCCAATCTCACCAATGAAGAAGAATTGGTCAATGATATGCTGCTTTTGCGCAATGCGCTGGATTTTTCAAAGGTCAAGGCCCGAGATTGCATGATACCAAGACCTGAAATTATTGCCGTTGATATCCAAGATAGCATTGACGAAGCAAAGGAACTCATGACTGCAAAAGGGCTATCCAAACTCATTATCTACCGAGACGACATCGATAACATCATTGGCTATATTCACTCCTTTGATTTATTTCAAAAACCCAATTCTATCAAGCAAATTCTCAAACCCATTTCATTTGTGCCAACCGTAATGAGTGGTAAAGAACTTTTGGCCAAATTCACCAATCAGGTGGGTAATTTTGCGGTTGTTACCGATGAATACGGCGGAACAGCTGGTATCATTACACTAGAAGATGTGATCGAAGAAATCTTTGGCGAAATTCAAGATGAGCACGACAAAGAAGCACTTACAGAACTCAACTTAGGCGACAACACCTTTTTGTTCTCGGCGCGTATTGATATCGATTACCTCAACGAAAACTATGCACTGGGTTTGCCTGAATCGGAATCTTATGACACCCTCGCAGGTCTCATACTGGCCAAATTAGAGAGTCTTCCCATAGAAGGTGATCAGATCGAGATTGACGGCAACAAACTGATTGTAGAAAAAATGAGCCAACGTCGCATCGAAACAATTCGCTTGTATGCCAATTCAAACAAATAAACACCCCATACTTTCTGATTTTGATGCCATCATTTTTGACATGGATGGTGTCCTGATTGACTCCGAACCGCTATGGAAAATAGCCATGGAAAACGTATTTGGTTTGTATGGCTCGACATTAACCCATCAAGATTTTCAAAAAACAGTTGGTTTACGCATCGACGAAGTCATTGCCTTTTGGAACAAAGATCAAAATTGGGGGCTCACTGATCTTCAAATAGTTGAAAAACAAATCATTGATCAACTTATCTCACTCATTTTGGAGCGCCCAATACCGCTTGAAGGCGTCATTTCTACCTTGACTTTTCTGAAATCCAAAAACAAAAAAATAGGTCTCGCGACTTCATCTTCAAGCCGACTCATTGATACAGTCCTAAGTGCACTGCAAATCGGTCATTATTTTGATTTTGCTTACTCAGCCGAATTTGAGACCCACGGCAAGCCACATCCTGGGGTATACCTGAAAGTAGCACAAACGCTTGGTGTAGCTCCGCAAAAATGTTTGGTCATCGAAGACTCATTTAATGGCGTCATTGCAGGCCTGGCAGCCAAAATGAAGGTTTGTTGTATTCCTGAAAAAACGCATTTTCCAAATCCACGCTTAGCGGTTGCCGACTTTCATTTTGAAGACATGAGTCAATTACTCGCGGCTTGGCAATAGGCCCAAACAATTTATTATTTTTGTAAGCCATGGAAGACGCATTCGACTACCGAGAAGAAACCGCAGGTCAACAAGATCAAGAAATTGATAAAGTCCTGCGCCCCAAATCCTTGCAAGATTTTGCTGGGCAACCTGCTGTGGTCGAAAATCTCGAGGTATTTGTGCGTGCCGCCCAATTGCGCAAAGAGCCCCTTGACCACGTCTTGCTGCATGGCCCCCCAGGACTCGGTAAAACCACTTTGGCAAATATCATAGCCAACGAACTTGGCGTCGGATTTAAAATCACGTCTGGCCCGGTACTCGACAAAGCCGGAGACCTCGCTGGTTTACTCACCAACCTCAACGAAGGTGACGTCTTGTTTATCGACGAAATCCACCGACTCAGTCCGGTTATCGAGGAATATTTGTACTCGGCCATGGAAGACTACGTCATTGACATCATGCTCGATTCCGGAGCCAATGCGCGCAGTATCCAGATCAACCTGAACCCATTTACGCTCATTGGTGCCACTACCCGTTCTGGGCTCTTGACTTCGCCGCTGCGCGCCCGTTTTGGCATCAATGCCCGGCTAGAATACTACGATTCAAAAACGCTCACCGCTATTGTAGAACGTTCAGCCTCTTTATTACACATCGGCATTGAAGAAAGTGCCGCTTTTAAAATTGCCAGCAGAAGCCGCGGCACCCCTCGAATTGCCAACGCGTTGTTGCGCAGGGTTCGCGACTTCGCTCAAATCAAAGGAAGTGGCCACATCGACGACGACATCACTGAAATTGCGCTCAAGGCATTGAATGTCGATGCCAATGGCCTCGACGAAATGGACTTGCGCATCCTCAAAGTGCTCATCGATAAATTCAACGGAGGCCCTGTTGGGCTTAGTACGATAGCCACCGCCATTGGCGAAAACGCCGGCACCCTAGAAGAGGTTTATGAACCTTTCTTGATTCAAGAAGGCTTCCTGATGCGCACCCCTCGCGGAAGAAAAGCGACAGAAAAAAGTTACAAACACCTCGGTAAAGACCTCGGCTGGGCACAAGGTGGCTTGTTCTAACATGAAACACGACGCCTATCGTTTGTTCATCATAGAGAAAGCCAAGGCGCTCGGTTTTTTTCATGTTGGTTTTTCAAAAGCGGAATTCTTAGAAGAAGAAGCACCGCGGCTCGAGCATTGGCTCAAACAAAATTACCACGGTAAAATGGCTTACATGGCCAATTATTTTGACAAACGCCTTGATCCACGCCTGCTCGAACCCGGAACCAAAACCATCATATCGCTTTTGCTCAATTATTATCCGGAAAAGCGTCAGGACCCAGATTCACCTCAGATTGCTAAATATGCTTATGGTAAAGATTACCATTATGTCATCAAAGACAAACTCAAGGCCTTGCTTACGGAGTTAAAACAAACCATTGGAGATATCCAAGGAAGGGCTTTTGTGGACTCAGCACCCGTCATGGATAAAGTTTGGGCGCAAAAAGCTGGTTTGGGTTGGATTGGAAAAAGTACAAATTTGATCCAACCTCGCAATGGCAGTTTTTTCTTTATTGCAGAGTTATTTGTGGATCTTGAAATTAGTCCTGATGGACCCATAAAAGATTATTGCGGCACCTGTACACGTTGCCTAGATGCCTGCCCGACAGATGCCCTAGCAACACCTTACCTGATTGACGCATCAAAGTGCATTTCATACCTTACCATCGAATTAAAAGATGCCGATTTACCGACTGCATTCAAAGGCAAAATGGAAAACTGGGCTTTCGGTTGCGATATTTGCCAAGATGTTTGTCCTTGGAATCGGTTTTCCAAAGTCCATCAAGAAGAAGCTTTCATGCCACACCCTGAGTTCTTCAACCTGAATACCCAAGACTGGGAGGCGCTTAACGAAGAAACTTTTCGGATGTTATTTGGTAAAAGCGCGATTAAAAGAACCAAGCTAACCGGACTCAAAAGAAATATTCAGTTTCTAAAAAAGGAAGATTAAACGTTTTTTGAAAACCCTTAGTGCTTACCTTTGTTAGCATAGTATTACACATACTTCGCATTCAACTATGTCAGAAAAAAGAGAAGCCATCATTATTGGCGCAGGTTTAGTCGGGTCGCTTTGGGCGGTCTATTTAGCAAAAGCAGGTTATCAGGTGACCATTTTTGAACGCCGGCCGGATATTCGTAAGGCAGAAATAAGCGCAGGCAAATCTATTAATTTAGCTTTGTCTGTTCGCGGCTGGACTGCCCTTGATGCCGTTGGCGTTGGCGATGAAATCCGAAAAATAGCCATCCCTATGTATGGCCGCATGATGCACGACTTAAACGGTCAACTCACTTACCAACAATATGGCCAAGACGGTCAAGCCATTTACTCCGTATCAAGAGGAAGCGTCAATGCCAAAATGATGGACATCGCCGAAACCCACGGCAACGCAACTATTCACTATCAAACAGAATGTCTGCGTGTAGACCTCGATAATGCGATTGCCTACTTGCGCAATACCCAAACAGGTCAGACTTTTGAGGCGAAAGCCGATGTGATATTTGCTGCCGATGGCGCTTTTAGTGCAGTTCGCTACAACTCGATGCAAAAACTAAATCGCTTTCAATACAGCCAGAACTATATTGCCGATGGCTACCGAGAAATTTTATTGCCAGCCCTGCCCGATGGCAGCTATCCAATGGATAAAAATGCCTTGCACATTTGGCCGCGTGGCCGCTTCATGATGATTGCTTTAGCCAACGAAGACGGCTCCTTTACCTGTACGCTTTTTATGCCCCATGAGAACCATGAATTTGCCTTTGACAAACTGAATACCAAAGCAGATGTAGATCGTTTTTTCCGGACCATTTTCCCAGATTTTCACGACATGATGCCAGACATCGCAGACAAATGGGAAGATCATCCGCTTTCTAATTTAGCCATTATCCGTTGCTACCCTTGGGCCGCCGGAAAGGTCGGCCTTATGGGAGATGCCGCTCACGCTACGGTACCTTTCTATGGCCAAGGAATGAACGCAGGTTTTGAGGATTGCAGAATGCTCAATGAACTTATGCTCAAACATAACCACGACTGGAAAGCCATTTGGGCCGAATACAGCCCAACCAGAAAGCCGAATGGCGATGCCCTTCAGGATTTATCGCTCGATAACTACATCGAAATGCGCGACCTCGTTGCCGATGCGTCGTTTCTTTTGCGCAAAAAAATCGAAGCGAAGTTCAGTAAATTGTACCCCAACAAATGGCTACCGCTTTACAGCCAAGTGACCTTCAGTAATATCCCCTATTCGGTTGCATACGAGCAAGGGCAAAAACAACGCGCCATTATGGACGACATCATGGCCCTCCCCAACATAGAAAACCAGTGGGATGCCGACGCCACCATGCAAGCCATTCTTGAAAAATGTTCCGCTTTTAATTTTCAGACATGATCAGATTCATCCTTCTGTTACTCATCGCTCCTTTGGCTTATGGCCAAGGTGGCTTCAAAAAATCGCAAAAGAAAGGTAACGATTACCTCCAAGTCAAGAATCATGGCTATCAGTTCTCACTTGGCCCAACATATTCATTTGCCAGCAAACCACTTAGCGGAGACCTCATTATCGATCAAGCAGACCGAGGCAACTACACAATTACCCCCGAAGCCAAACTTGGTTTTTATGCCGAATTTGGCTTAGCGCATTTTCCAAAATGGAAAGGCACGCCCATCAAAGCGCTCGGCAAGAGCCGCATCATGGATTATTTCGACTGGGGTATTGGCTATCGTCAAATCAATGCCTTAGAATCTACACTCATTGAAAATCAGAATGCGCTCGGCGAGGTCTACAGCACTTTCAGTGGCCAGGGTGAGATGAGAACAGGTTATCTCTATGGTAGCATCCGCGCTCATTCCCTGATTTATTTTGGTAAAAAAGTAGTGGTAAAGGTCCGCAAACATTTTTTAGACCAAAGTTTAGGTCTCAATTATGATTTCCAAATCAAATCAGAGGCATTGGCTTACCAAAACAATTTTACAACTTTTCCAGTGGCGCAAACCTTCCAGCCAAATCTAGCTCAAGGAATGCTTCAGTTTAATTATCAGATTGGCATAGGCATTCGCCTAAACAAAGCCTGGATTCTTATCCCAGGGGTTTCTTTGCCAATTGTGACGATTGCGCCATGGGAAGGCTTTAATGCCAATATCCATTGGTTCAGTTCCACTTACTGGCCTGTTCAGGCACAATTTAAAGTCATTAAACTTTTTGAAGCACCTCCAAAATGCGGCGTATACAGCACACCTGAAGACCGCGAAATGGAAAAGCAATACCGTATGGAAAACTAGTTTTAGGCGACTAAACTAGGTAGTATTTTTTTATTGAAACGCTTGCGCAAACGCTTTAAAACAGAATCTCGATCAGAGACATTACCACAACGCAATACTTGGCGACTAATTAACTTGCCTCCTCGGTAAACCGAAAACTCAAAAGAAACCGAAGTGGCTTCGTCGCGGTAAATGTGATAAATACTGGTTGTTTCCAGTAACTCAGCTAAAGTTTGTGCATCCGTACTTGGCTTAAAAGTGCGGTCGTAGCCACGAACATTCACCACAACATAAGTATCAAATCCTTTTTGCACCAAAATTTGTTGAACAGAGTCAAGCAGTAAGTGCTGCATGTCTTCACCTTGCTTGAGGACATTCATGATGGGTAGCGTTTTAATTTGTTGACGCTGAAGCAAATCGGTCATGAGCGCTTGCATGGCGTATCGGTCTTCTTCTTTTTCAAATTGAGCTATAACCACCGCATTGGTCAATTTTACATTTTGCCCAAATGCTGCTATTGAGGATAGAAAAACGATAGAAAAGATGAAATACTTCATGAGAAAGGATTAAAAGACTTCTTTTGCAATCTGGCGCACCGAAGTAGAATTAGACATGGTATAATAATGAATGCATGGAACGCCCGCCGCTTTGAGTTCTTTTGATTGCGCGATACCCCATTCAATGCCGAGCGCCTCTACAGCGGCGTTGTCTTTGCATTTCAGTAATTCTGTCGATAAGTCGGTAGGGTAATCGATGTGGAAGAATTTAGGCAGAAAGCTAATATGAGCCAGAGACTTAATTGGTTTTAAACCTGGAATAATCGGAACATGAATATCCGCTGCCCTACAGGCCGCTACAAAATCAAAATATTTTTGATTGTCAAAAAACATTTGCGTGACCAAATAAGTAGCACCAGCATCCACTTTTGCCTTAAGGTATTGGAGGTCCGTTTCGAGGTTCATGGCCTCAAAGTGTTTTTCTGGGTAAGCTGCTGCACCAATACAAAAGCCAGTAGGATCTTGGTCTTGATCTTCATTAAAGTAGCGACCCTTGTTCATATGATCGACTTGCTTAATAAGCTCAACAGCATAGGCATGCCCTTCTGGATGAGGCCTGAAATTTGCTTCTGATTTAACGGCATCTCCGCGCAACGCCAAAACGTTATCTATCCCTAAAAAGTGAAGATCGATAAGTGCATTTTCTGTTTCTTCTTTACTGAAACCGCCACATATGAGGTGAGGGATGGCATCTACATCGTATTTGTGCATAATGGCCGCACAAATACCTACAGTGCCCGGACGTTTGCGCACCGCTTTCTTTTCGAGTAGGCCGTGTTCACGTTCGATATAAACATATTCTTCCCTGTGATAGGTAACATTGATAAACTTGGGCTTGAATTCCATGAGTGGATCAATACCGGCATAAATCGACGATATACTTTTGCCCTTTAGTGGAGGCAAAATTTCAAATGAAAAAAGCGTGTCTTTAGCCTGGGCAAGATGGTCTGTAACCTTCATATTTTCAATTAGCGTACAAAGATAAGTGATTGCAAAAGATTTCTTGTTCTAAAGACGATCCAAAGCGGAAATAATAACACGTGCTGCCAAATCCCACTCTTTTGGAGCCAAATTTAAAGGCGGCGAGAGTCTAAAGCTATAAGGATGAGATAAAAACCAAAATGTAATAACGCCGTTTTGCAGGCAATAATTGACTACTTTTTCAACAGCAATTGCGTCTTTCAAATCAAAGGCAAACATGGCGCCCACTCTACGATGCGCCAAGACAGCCGGATGCCCAGCAATTTTTTGAGCAAAAGCAGACGCATTTGCCTCTAGTTGCTCAAAATTGATTTCGGTACGCAATACCTCAATGGTTGCAGCGGCAGCGGCACACACCATCGGGTGCCCACCAAAGGTGGTGATGTGCCCGAGCATTGGGGCATGCGTAAATAGGTTTAAATGCTGCTGTGCAGCCACAAGTGCACCAATTGGCATGCCTCCACCTAGCGCTTTGCCGAGGGTTAAAACATCGGGAACAACGCCAAACTGCTCGAAAGCAAAAATACTGCCGGTGCGGCCCATGCCGCACTGGATTTCATCAAAAATGAGCAAAGCGCCTACTTCGGTGCAACGCGCTCTTAGCGCTTGCATAAAAGCGGCCGAAGGCCGCCGTACACCGGCATCGCCCTGAATGGTCTCTATGAGTACGCCGGCTGTTCGTTCAGTGATTTGCGCCAAAGCCTCAAGCTCATTGTGAGGCAAGATGCGAACGTCTGGAAGCAGCGGACGAAAAGCAATTTTTTTCACCTCATTTGCCGATACACTCATGGAGCCATGTGTACTGCCATGATAACTCCCTTTAAACGAAACGAGTTCTGTACGACCAGTGGCTCTTTTTGCCAACTTAAGTGCCGCCTCAATCGCTTCTGTACCTGAATTAACTACATATACGCCATTGAGTGTATCAGGCAAGACCTCGAGTAGTTGTCGAACTAAATCTTGTTGTGCATCCTGAATAAACTCACCGTATACCATTACGTGTAGATGTTTTTCGAGTTGGGCCTGCAATGCAGCAACTACCTTCGGATGTCTGTGTCCAATATTATTGACTGCAACACCTGCAATCATATCTAAGTAAGCCTTTCCATTCTTGTCATAGATAAACGGACCCTCAGCTCGCTCCACCTCAATTAAGAAAGGAAAAGGACTTGTTTGGCCTAAATGCGCTCGAAAGAAGTCCCTGGCTTCGCTCATTTTTTAGTAGGTAATAAGGGTAAGATAGGGTTGCCGGTCATGGAACCCGGACGCTGCAAGTTGAGTAAATGCACAAGCGTTGCAGAGATGTCTGTAATTTGGATAGGTTCATAGAGGTCTAGCCCTTGTGGGATTCCTTTGCCGTACCATAACAATGGCACATGCGTATCGTAGTTGAAAGCCGAGCCATGTGAAGTGCCTTGGTGTGCTTTGGGTTCATCCAGCTCTTTTGCCAAATAACCGGGCTGCAATAAAAAGATGACCTCTCCACTGCGGCTTTCATCATAGCCATTGCGTAGGAGTTCACCCCAATAATCGGTTTGGGCCGCACCAGAACGAAGTTGTTCGCGCGTGAGTACCGTTTTTATTTCTGGCCATTTGCGCAATTCATTGGCAGCAAAAGCGGCAACCTCATCGATATCGAGCTTTAGTGAATCGATTTTCGCTAAATTCAAGTAAATATTTTGATTGGTCTCGTATTCCAGCAAATCGGCATTGTACTTCATGATAAAATCGTCCCGAAGCACCTGTAATCGGTCATTTAAAAAGAAATAGCCACCCGGAAGTTTCATTTTGACAAGCATTTCCGGAACGGGCACTACGGCATGATCTGCGGTCAGAAATAAAACAAAACCGTCTTTTCCGTAACGGGTCTCTAGACTGGCAAAAAGTCGTTGTAGCTCGCGGTCGAGTCTGGCATACATATCTTCAAGCTCTCTTGAATAAGGGCCAAAAGCATGCCCGGCGATATCAGGAGTGGAATAAGACAAACACAGAAAATCTGTGAATTGATCTTGACCTAGATTTTCATTTTCAAGTGCTTGGATAGCAAAATCGGTCAGGATTTCGTTGGCTTGTGGCGATATCGTAAATAAATTATTGGCGGTGGCACCAGCGGCTATCATGGCTGGGAAATCATATGGAAATGTAGCGCTTGATTTTCCAGTTAGCACCACTTCATAAGGGCTTGCATCGGCCATTAGATAAGTAGACTCGGGTAAGAGCAAACGCCAAGTTCGCAAGTCTTTTGAGGGGTCAAATTTGGCATTAAAACGACTTACCCAACTCGGTAATGCATCCGTATAAAACGTACTCGTGACAAAATCGCCACTCGTGTAATCATACCAATAGCTCCCATCTGATAAATGACCGCCGGGTAAAATGGCGCCACGATCCTTGATGGAAATGGATATAACCTTGGACTGTGGCGACGCCATTTTAAGTTGGTCGGTAATGGTATAGGTCAGTAAATTCATTGGTGCGGCTTGCCCACCAGTTAAACCACCAACCGTAGCAAATCGCGAATCAGAAACACTCGTGACTGTTTTTTTGAGGTCCCTTACATACCAATCATTGCCGACAATTCCATGATTAGATGGTGTGGTCCCGGTATAAATTGAAGCATGACCCGGTGCCGTGTAAGTTGGAACGTAGTTGTATTGGGTGTTGCGGCAGTTGGTGCCTTTTGACATCAGCCGATTGAAGCCCCCTGTAGTATACACATGAGAAAAGCGATATAGGTAGTCGTAACACATTTGGTCAATAACAATTCCCACAACAATTTTGGGTGCTTTGGTTGTTTGAGCGCTAAACGCAAAAAAGATAAAAAAGACAAAGACAGTTAGAACGGCGTTTTTCATACTTCAAATTTACACATTCCGTTTTTGCTATCCCAAGCAACTTTTTAAGGATTTTATCGTCTTGATTCAAAATTGCATCCAATTATGAAACAAATACTACCTTTTTTATTTTTCGCCATTAGTCTAATCAGCTTTAATAATGCCCATGCGCAATTTGTCATGAATGTAAATGTCGTGAATTGCAGCGGCCCGGCTATTTGCGATGGATCTGCCTCTATTGACTCCACCAATACCTTGAATTTCACCTCAATTTCTTGGTATTTAAATGGTGTCTTATATCAAAATGGCGGAACAACAGTTAATAACCTATGCCCCGGAAACTACAGCGTTACAGCAATGGGTAATGGTTTGGTACTAACCGCTCCTTTCACTATCGGAGTAAACAGCGCAAACCCGTGCGCTAGCCTTTCGATGAACATAACTGAAACAATGGCCAGTAGCCAAAATGTTTGCGATGGTAGTATCTCAGTCAATGTAAGTGGCGGCACCCCTCCTTACGCTTATCAAATTTCAAATCTTCCGGTTTCAGGTCAACCAAATTTTACAAACTTATGCATCGGGACCTACAACGTTTCTGTTGTAGATGCTAACGGTTGTACGCTCAGTCAAGCCGCTACAATTGTATACGATACCACTTCTACCAACCCTTGTACTGGTTTTTACCCGAGCGTAACCGTTACTGATTGCAGTGCACCTGGCGCGTGTGACGGTGCTATATCTATCTCTTGTGCTACTTGCGTTCCTTTTTATGTTGTTTGGAGTCAAGGTGCAACCACCTACAGTATTTCAAATCTTTGCGAGGGTTATTACGATGCAGTTGTAACAGACACCAACGGGTGTACGTTTAATACCTCTCAATTTGTGGGCTTCAACGGCGGCGGAACAATTGATTCCATCAACGTGATCGGCAATCTGGCAACTGGTACCAACATTACCGGGACTTTAATGTCTAGCTGGATTTACAACTGTGACATCGATTTATCAATACTTGACACAGCCTATATGGTTTCAGCTACCTTTGGAAACAACCCGGTCAACCAAGACAGCCTTTACACGGTTTGGTACTTAGCCGACACTACTGGTGCCTTTACATACATCAATTGTGCTTTCTATGCGCCATTTGCTACAGGCACTTATAACTTAGTTCTTCAGGTTTATTGCCCGATCAAATCAACTCCGATTTATTACAACATTATTGCTCAGTTTGATGTTCAATCAGCCGGAACAGGATTAAACACGCCGACAACCCTTCACCTCTCTCCTAACCCAGTTCAAGATGTTCTTTTCATCACAGGTCTAAAATCAGGAGACTACAAAATTTATAATTACGCAGGGCAATGTTTGCAAAATGGTTCTTACAACTCACAAATCGATATTCGTCAGTTGGCTAACGGGTCATACTTACTGCAGCTCAATGGCCAGACACTTCCTTTTATTAAAATGCATCAATAAGCGTTTAGAAACTAGAAACGCTCTCCAAAGAAAAGGGCCCGCTGAGCGGGCCCTTTTTATTTGTGTTATTTACAAAGTATTAACCTTTACCTGATTTTATTGCTGGTGCTGCAGGCTTTGGCGTAACAGGAACAGATGGCTTTGGCGTTACAGGCGCGGCTGGCTTTGGTGCAACCGGCGTTGATGGTCTGGGGCTCACCGGAACTGACGGTCTTGGCGTAGAAAAAGTAGATGGTTTATCAACGCTTTGCGTGTTTGGCTTGGTAAGGTTGTTATCTTCTTTACTGGACACCTGTGGTTTTTCAGTATTGCCCGCTGGCTTGGTGCCTATAGTTTGAGGACGGTCAGTGGGGTACTTGCCTTCCGAAAAGGAATGAGCGTTGTTGTTGAGCGCCGGCCTTTCCACCTTGTTCAGTACGGTAGTAGTTGGATTAGGCACATTGGGTGTTGGCGGTACATTCGGCGCAATATTTAGATAACCCTGGTCAAAAATACAGCCACCCATTTCATCTGAAGGTACACCCATTTGCAAACAGCGCTGACGGGCTTGCTCTCTGCTTTGGGCATTCATTTGGGCCAAATTCATATATACTCTTGGGAAACTGCGGTCTGTGAAATTTGCTGTGGTGAATCCAGGACGGTAATCAAAAAGGGTGTTTTGATCGGTTACGCGCCAATCTTCGGCAAAGTTTTTTGCCATATAGGCTTGGTATTCTTGTTCTGCAAATTGATTGAGTTGACTAGCCTCTCTGGAATCAAATGCATATGCCGAAGCAATGGAAATAGCGGCGATGTTGTTGGGACGCGGCATATTAGAGCGCGTGTTGAAATCGTCTTCGGAAAAGCCATTATTGTTGCCCAATAAACCTTCATAAAGATTGCGGTCACAATCAAAAATACCAACAGTTACATTGACAAAACCTCTGGCCCCGGTGGTGCGAACATCGACAACTGTGGTCTCGCCGGTTGGCCAAGCAATCGTGTAATTGCGTCCGTCTAACCTGATGACACCGCCATGTGGTAGATAATAACTCCGGCCCTGCAATTGGATAGGCTGGCCATTTAAACGCAATGGCGTTTGTTGGATGTCGTCGGGTTTGTCGGCAGCATAAAAACAGAGACGGTCACCTGCTACATTCATGGCAACAGCCGCATTGAGCGAAAAGTTGTCGTCTTGAGCGCGTTGGCGCGTTTGAACTTCAAAAAGACCATTTGTGTTTTTGGATAAGATAAATTCGCCGACGGTCTGAAAAGAATAGGTTGCGCGGTCATAGGACTTCAAATGAGGATCGCCATAAGACCTTCCATAAGTGCGGCTACAAAAAGTATGCTCTAGCATGGCGTTAAATAACGTAACATCGGCTGCAGAAGATGTCGTAGTATTGGCCACCCTTTGGTTTTCTGTAAGCAACAGACGCAAGTCTTGTCTTTCTTTGGCAGGCATCATGCTGAGCATTTCATAAGGGGTGTAATCTTCTGGGAAAGTGCGATCAGGGACATTTTTATTTGCAGCAAGTGCTTGAATAGCTGCAGCCAACCATACTCCACGGATGTCGTCCCAGCGCTCTAGGTGGTCTTTAATTGGTGCAAAAGCCGAACTAGGTTCTTGTGCGTAAGAATTGTTGAAAAAGAAGGCAAAGCCAATAAAAAGAAGTACTGTTTTTTTCATAATGATTGATTTACGCGACGATATTAGCAAGTTTCGGGCCAAAATTAGTCGTTGAATTTATAGCCGATGCCTTTGATGGTGGAAATGTACTGATCTCCAATTTTTTCGCGGATTTTGCGGATATGAACATCGATGGTGCGGTCGCCAACGATGATGTCTGTACCCCACACTTTCTCAAGGATTTGTTCGCGCTTAAAGACAAAATTTGGTCTAGAAACCAATAAGGCCAAAAGCTCGAACTCTTTACGCGGTAGATGCAACTCCACGCCATCTTTTTCAAGCAAATACTTTTCTCTGTTGATATGAAAGCCCGGCTTTTTTTCTTCTTGAGGCTTTTGTTGCTTGCTGCGACGAAGCATAGCATGTATGCGAGAAAGTAAAACCTTGGTTTTGATTGGCTTGGCTATGTAATCATCTGCACCTGCATCAAGACCAGCAATTTGGCTGTAATCTTCATTTCGTGCCGTTAAAAAACAAATTAATATATCATTGTTGATTGGGTCTGCTTTGATCCGTTCGCACACCTCTATGCCATCTAGTTGCGGCATCATGACATCCAGCAAAATGAGCTGTGGTTTTTCTTTTTGAATGAAATCTAGGCAAGCTTGTCCATTTTCGACTGCATCCACCCTGAAACCTTCTTTTTGAAGGTTGTACTGCAAGAGAACGCGAATATCTTCTTCATCGTCTACTATAAGAATGTGGGCCTGATTCATAGAGTAAAGTTAGGGATTCTAAAATTGGCAGTGGAAAGGCACAAAAAAAATTTATGAAAAAATTAACAAGTCAGTGTAACCAACAAATAAAATTCCGCTTAACTTTGTATCACTAGTAGTAGGTTTAGGTTAATAGTCAGGAGCTTTGGTTTACCAAGGCTCTTGGCTTTTAAAGACACTCATGAAAATCAAAATCCTCATGGTAGAAGACGATATCAGCCTTGGTATCGTTGTTTCAGATCAGCTCAGAGCCGATGGCTATGCTGTTACATTATGTGAAAACGGCGCAGAAGCACTGCGTCGCTTTCAAGAAGAGGCTTATCATCTTTGTATTTTCGACGTCATGCTTCCGGTGAAAGACGGCTTTACCTTAGCAAGAGACATCCGCAAACAAAATACGGAAATCCCGATTTTGTTTTTGTCTGCACGCAGTCAAACTGCAGATAAAATTGAAGGCTTTAACGCAGGTGCCGACGACTACCTCACCAAACCTTTCAGTGCAGAAGAATTGCAATTAAGAGTAAAAGCATTACTCAAACGCGTCAAGCTACAAACAGACATTCCAGAAGATAAAGTTGTTCGTATTGGACGCTACACCTTTGACACAGAAAATTTTACGCTGCAATCGCCTTCTCAACTCCTGACGCTCACCAAAAAAGAAGCCATGATTCTGCGAACCCTCTACAAGTTCAAAAACCAACTTATTCCAAGAGATGTTATTTTGAATTCAGTATGGGGTCAAGATGATTACTTCGTAGGTAGAAGCCTAGACGTCTTTATTACAAAACTGCGCAAATACCTCAAAGAAGATCCCAACATCCAAATCAACAACGTTCACGGGGTTGGATTTAAGTTCGAGTGTCAAGAATGAGTACACTGCTACTTCATCTCGAAACCAGCACAAAAATTTGCAGTGTTGCCCTTTCTCAAGATGGTGCACTACTAGCACATCTCGATCGGGCCACCGATGCTTATGTTCATGGAGAAGCCCTTACGCAAATGATCCAAGAACTGCTGCTTGAGCAAAACCTTCAGCTACAAGATTTAGCAGCCATTAGTTACAGCGCTGGGCCAGGTTCCTATACTGGGCTGCGCATTGGACTCTCAACTGCCAAAGGACTTTGTTTTGCGCTGGCAATTCCGCTTATTGCATTGCCAACACATCAAATTCTGTATCAGATTGCAAAAGAGAATGGCCTTGAACCATCGCAAAATGCCATTACACTGCTCGACGCCCGTCGAACGGAAGCCTATATGGAAGTATTTGATACACAAGGAAACAGTGTACAAAGTTTGCATTGTGCACTACTCGATCAAACCGATATTTCAAATTTACTACCATCGGTGGTGCTCGGCGATGCCAATCAGAAGGCAAAACTAATTTGGACCAGCACGCAACTCAAATGGTTAGATACCCCGCTTTCAGCCAAGTACCAAGCCAGCATTGCTATGAATGCTTTCAATAACAAGCAATTTGAAGATGTTGCGTATTGCAGCCCCATTTACCTCAAAGGCGCCAACGGCGTACTTCTCTGAAACACGCGCTCGTTTCCTGCCGCATCTTTAACGCGCAATTCGATACGCGTACCCGCCACAAAAGGCACCTTGAGTTGCGCCGAGATACGGCCATTTTTGGCATCATAATACGCAGGCACCCATTCCTCATTTTGCCAACAAGAATAGCTGGCAATTCCGGAGAAGTCGTCTTTTACAAGCCATGACCAAGCACCATTGTTCAAACTGTCGATTTTGTTATTTGTTATTTCAGTAATTGTTGGTGCCAAAACATCCTTTCTAAGGCCAAACGTGCCAAGCGATTTAGCGGTGGCTGTTAATTTTCCATCTTTATAAGATGTTGATAAACAGTTGTTGTTCATTGTTATACAATATCTTTTGGCGTCACTTGTATCTTTTAATGCGTAAGTCAGTTCTACCGGTTTTGCTAATTGTATGGCCGCAGATCCAATTCTTTTGGCATTGAGGTCCAAACTTTTTGGAGTGGGTTCAAAAAAACACAAAGAATCCAACGTGATTTGCCAAGAGCCGCTTGTGTATGCATAAGATTGCTTGGGCAGCCAATGCGTTTTGGCATTGTATTGAAGTGGTGCAATTGGTCCAAGTGGACCCGGATGATGTACCCATATCGTATGCAAACTTTCGTTGCCGTTGACATCCCTCAACATCAATGAAAATGCCAAACTATCATGGCCCTGCAGTTCAAAAGAACCACAGCCTTCGTATGGATAAATGGTCAAGGGATTACTTTTCGACCTGAATATTTTTTGATACTTTTTCTTACTCTGCTGTGCGTATTCAAAATCATGGTGCGCATTGATATAACGACCGTCTTCAAAGTCGATTTCATCGAGTTCAAAAGCAAAGTGAGGACTGCCTGGTGTCCAAATTTCAGCACTAAATAAGCCAAGACTTCTACCGCCGGGTACAAATTCATCATCGACATGTATGGCCAAGGCAATGCGCTGCCCTTCGCTTAAAAAACCAGGCGCTAAAACCACTTTGTGTACATTTTGGCCCATGACGACAGGTACGCTTTTACCCTGAATCTCATATCCGTTTGTATCGACTGCATAAATGCGTACGCCCTTTAATATCGGCTGGCCACTGTCTGTTGTATGAAAACCGTGTAAAAAAGGATTGAGCGCATGTTCTGTTTTGGTATCTCGAAGTTCAAAATGCAAATGAGGTCCATTTGAGCCACCGGTATTTCCCGAAAAGGCGATCAATTCGCCTTTCTGCACCCTTATTTTATTTTTGGGAAGAAGGACGTCCAATTCGTTTTGCTGCAAAGCTTTGGAAGTGTCTAGATAAAATTGTTGAATAGCCGGTGCGAACTGATTGCAATGCGCATAGACGGAGGTATAGCCATTTGGATGATCGACATACAAAACCCATCCGTAACCTACTGAAGAAACCCGCAATCTGGAAATAAAACCGTCTTGGATGACATAAATGGGCAAATTCTCTTTGCCAAAGGTGCGGATATCTATTCCCATATGAAAATGATTGGGTCTAAGGTCACCAAAACCCGCGCTTAGCTCGACCGGTGCTGCCATCGGTAGCGACCAGCTGGTGTCACTGGTAAGCATTTGCGCGCGCACAAAAACGACTGTGGTGATGGCTAAAAGCAAGATGGAATAACGCATGGTCAAAACTAAGCAAGAAAAAATAGAAAATCCTTCTTCTTTTTTGCAGAATGTAAACGAATGCTTGTTAACTTTGTACAAAGTCACCGCTTAACATGACTGAGAACCTCAATACGCTCATAGCCGATATCCGCAACCGCAGTTTGCAACTCGCAACTGACTTGAACAACGAACGTGCAATGCACCAGGCGTTACAAGCAGAATTGCAGCAAATGCAAGCGCAGTACCAAGCCGAACAAGCACAAGTTGCCGAGCTAAAAGCCCATATTGAGGCACTCAATTTATCATTGGTGGAGGCTCAAAACAAAGTCGTAGAGGTTCCTGTTGCCCCATTAGGTCGCAACGCTGAGGACATCGATGCACTTGTGAAAGAAATTGAATTCTGTATAGAAAAGCTCAAGCAAGCCTAAATGAGTAAAATAGCGCTTAAAATCAATATTGCTGGTCGGACTTACCCCCTTAATGTACCAGAAGCCGAAGTAGAAGCAGTTCACAATGCTGCTGCAGAGGTCAATAAAGCCATTGACTTGCTACGTAAAAACTATTCAGTAAACGATACCCAAGACTTATTGGCAATGTCGGCCTTACAACTGCTTACCAAAGCAAAAGCCGAAGCCAAACCAGTTGAAAAAGCGCCAGACTACTCCGACATCGAAGCGGCACTAGAGGCACTCAGACAAGACTTGAGCAACGTTCAATAACCTTCACAATTTGCGCAACCTCTCCTGACTACAAATCGCAGTAGAATGGACATATTATGGTTATTAATCGGATCCCTAGGCGGCGGCGTCGCAGGGGTGATCATCCAAAAAAATCTCCTCAAAAAGGACGCCGAGCGCATCATTAAAGAAGCGGAAGCAAAAGCAGAAAACATCCAAAAAGAAAGAGCTTTACAAGCCAAAGAACGCTTCCTCAAGCAAAAAGAAGAACACGAAGAAGCGATCAAAGAACGTGAGCGTCGCATGCAATCCAACGAAGATCGCTTCCGTACCAAAGAAAAAACGCTCAATCAAAAACTAGAAGAAATCGGCCGTAAAGAAAAAGAACTCGAAAAGACACAAGCCGATTACCAAACCAAAGCTAGCCACCTAGACGTTCGAACGCAAGAGCTCGATAAAATCCATCAGAAGCAAATTGCAGAACTCTCTAAGATTGCACAGCTCGCACCAGAAGATGCCAAGCAACACCTCATGCAAGCACTCACTGACGAAGCGCGCACAGCAGCAATGGCCACCATCAAAGAAATCACCGAAGAAGCCAAGCTAAATGCCAATAAAGAAGCGCGCAAAATAGTCATTCAAAGCATTCAGCGCGTTGCTACCGAACAAGCCATTGAGAATGCCGTATCTGTCTTCAATATCGAATCCGATGAAGTCAAAGGCCGCATCATTGGCCGCGAGGGACGCAACATTCGTGCACTAGAGGCCGCTACTGGCGTTGAAATCATTGTCGATGACACCCCAGAGGCCATCATTCTCTCTTGCTTCGATCCAGTTCGTCGCGAAATCGCTCGTTTGAGCCTACACCAATTGGTTTCGGATGGCCGTATTCACCCTGCTCGAATCGAAGAAGTAGTTGCCAAAACGCGCAAACAACTCGATGAAGAAATTGCCGAAACCGGTCGTCGAACTTGCATTGACCTCGGCATTCACGGCCTCCATCCAGAGCTCATGCGCATGGTCGGCCGCATGAAATTCCGTTCCTCTTACGGACAAAACCTCTTACAACACTCCAGAGAAGTAGCCAACTTGTGTGCAATTATGGCGGCAGAACTCGGTTTAAATGTAAAACTTGCCAAGCGCGCTGGTCTATTGCACGATATCGGTAAAGTGCCAGACGAAGAACCAGAATTGCCACACGCTATTTTAGGTATGAAAATTGCCGAAAAATTTGGTGAAAAAGGCGATGTCTTAAACGCGATTGGTGCCCACCACGACGAAATCGAAATGACCACACTTATTTCACCGATTGTACAGGTTTGCGATGCCATTTCAGGGGCTCGCCCTGGCGCTCGTCGCGAAATCGTTGAGGCTTATATCAAGCGCATCAAAGAGCTTGAAAACCTAGCACTATCTTACGATGGCGTTGGCAGCGCTTATGCAATTCAAGCTGGCCGTGAATTGCGTGTATTGGTAGAAGCTGAGAAAGTCTCTGACCAACGCGCCGAAGAACTATCTTTTACCATATCGCAACGCATACAAACCGAAATGACCTACCCAGGTCAAGTCAAGGTAACTGTCATCCGCGAAAAACGCGCCGTCAACTACGCCAAATAAAAAACCACATGCGTCCGGATCTCTTCGACAGCCTCATCGCAGGGCCGTGTTCGGCCGAAACGCATGCGCAAATCATTCAAACAGCGGAAGGCCTCAAAGGCCTTCCGCTTTCTTATTTTAGGGCCGGAATCTGGAAACCACGCACACAACCTGGTGCTTTCGAAGGCATTGGCGACATCGGTCTAGATTGGCTCGTTGATGTTCGCAAACGCTACGGTTTCAAAATTTGCACTGAAGTAGCTACCGCTGAACACGTTCGGGCTGCTGCCGCAAAACACTTCGATATGCTTTGGATTGGCGCACGCTCTACTGTCAATCCGTTTACGGTCCAAGAACTCGCCGAAGCACTGCAAGGCACGGGCATTCCTGTAATGGTAAAAAATCCGGTTAATCCAGATCTCAAACTTTGGCTAGGCGCAATTGAAAGACTAGAACGCTATGGCGTACAAGTAATTGGCGCCATTCACCGCGGTTTTTCGGTTTATCAAAAAACCAAATACCGCAATAACCCTCATTGGCAAATTGCCATTGACCTCAAACAAGCCCGACCTGACCTACAATTGCTCATGGATCCATCGCATATTGGTGGACGCGCCGCACTTATTGCGCCACTTGCTCAACAAGCGCTCGATTTGCATTACAATGGGCTCATGATTGAAACACACTATGATCCCAACGTTGCACTTACCGATGCCAAACAACAACTTACGCCCGCTGTATTAACCGAATTACTTCTGAATTTAAAGCCGCGTTCACAAAACGAACGTGCTCAGAACGATTTAGCAGAACTGCGCGACAAACTGAGTATCATCGACGAAGGTTTACTTGAGCTCTTGCAGGAGCGCATGGAGCTATCTAAGCAAATAGGAATCTTAAAACGCAACAGCAACACCCCTATTTTGCAAGTACAGCGTTGGGAAGAAACACTAAAATCAACCATTGAGAAAGCCCTGAACGCAGGCTTATCTTCAGAATTTGCCGAGCATTTTATCAAAATGCTCCACGAAGAGTCTTTGCGCATTCAGTTAGAACTCAGCAAAACCAATGATGCACGTTAACATCAAAGCACTCAAAGGGAAATTGCTTGCTCCTCCCTCGAAGAGTCATGCCCAGCGTCTCTTGTTGCTAAGTAGCATCACCAAATCCCCTTTTAAGATTCACAATCTCGGCCAAGATAAAGATACGCTCGCTATGCAAGCAGCAATAGATGAAATCAAAAATGATCCATCTCAAAAACACAAAGTGCTCTTTCTTGGCGAAAGCGGTTTCGCCTTGCGCAGCTTGGCTTTCTTGGGGCGCCATTTCTACAAAGAATATACTTTAAACGGGGCAGGCACCTTAAAATTACGTGAACACCGAAGCACCATTCACTTACTCGAACAATTAGGCTTAGAGGTAAAGCATTCAAACGGCTTATTACCTTTAGAAATAAGTGGCCAAATCCAACACAAGCGCTTGGTTGTTGATGGCAGTCAAGGCTCTCAATTTGTTTCTGGGCTGTTTTTTTTGGCTGCTGCAACACCAGGATCTTGGCATATTGAAATCCAAAAACTCAGTAGCAGGCCCTATTTTGAACTTACCTTAAATGTCTTAGCGCAGGCTGGATTCAAATACACACAAACGGGCGACACCTATCTTTTTGAAGGAGCGCAAGAATTACAACTCGACCATGCAACTGTAGAAGGAGACTGGAGTAGTGTGGCGGCGTTCTTGGTAGGAGCCGCAATCAAAGGTAAAATTGAAATTGTTGGTCTGAACCAAACCAGCTTGCAACCGGACCGAAACCTACTCGGTGCAATACATCAGTTTGGTGCGCAAGTGCATTGGGAAAACGGTACACTTCAAATACATTCCACTGACAAGCGCCAACCTTTCGATTTTGATTGCACCCAACAACCCGATTTATTCCCAGTGCTTGTCGTGCTGGCATGTGCCGCAATTGGCAAAAGCCGTATTTCGGGGCTAGACCGCCTGAAAAACAAGGAGTCTGACCGCCTCAAGGCGATGTGCGAAGCCTTAGTATCTTGGGGGATGGCATATCAGATGAAAGAAAATCAAATAGAGATTTCCGGAAATGGCCACGTAAACAATGGTGTCATTGAGACCTACAACGACCACCGAATAGCCATGGCGAGCGCTATTGCTGCTCTTTTGTGTAATGAGGGTCAGCATTTAAACGAAAACCAAAGTGTGGCGAAATCTTATCCTGCTTTCTTTGAGGATTTGAAGGCGTTAACTGAAAGCTAATTCGCTTTTAAAATATATTCCTCAAAGGTTAAATCAAGATGTGCAAGCCTGGACTTGATGTCTTTCTTTTGTTGTGTCTTGAGGCCAGGTTCTTTGAGCAACAACTCAAAATAATAACGCACTTTGGCAGTATCTCTCGGCGTGTTGATATCGTAAGAACTTGCCAAACTTTCGAGCAATAATTTTCGGTTTTTATAATTAGGGAAACGCTCTAATAGGGTATCCGCATAGGCTCTGGCCTCTAGTGGAGCACGCAGGTTTTCGTAAATCATGTGCGTTTTAAAAAGACAGTCTGCACTGAAGGTATCTTTTGGAAATTTGCGGCTATAAGCGGTAAGGCGGTTGATGAGTTCTATTTGCGTAAGGCTCGTAATTTGAGCTGCCTTTTTAGGGTCTTTTTGCAGTTTGGCCAAAGAATCTTCAAAAGAGGTAATGCGCTCTCGCAAGGATTCTTGTTGGGTTGGTTCTGCCGTATTGGTCTGACAAGCGGCAACTAAAAGAATAGAAAAAAGATAAAGAGTGAATTGTGCTTTCATTCGAAATGATTAAATCATGCGTTGTTTTTTAGATCCGGGGAAACTCATTTTGTAATCGACGTTTATGGCTCCAAGACTAATATTTCCTAGGCGCTTGAGTAATAATTTTTTCTTGAGTGGACTCAGGTGGTCGGTGAAAAGTACGCCTTCGATGTGGTCGTATTCATGTTGGATAATTCGCGCTGCATAGCCATTAAAAGTTTCTTCGTGGAAGTTCCAGTTTTCATCGTAGTAGGTGACGAGCACACGCTCTTGACGTTGGACGTTTTCACGAATACCCGGAATAGATAAACACCCTTCTTGAAATGCCCATTTATCGCCGCTTTGTTCTTCGATAATCGGATTGATGAAAACTTTTTTGAAATTTTCAATACCGGCAGCTTTTGGATCTGGCTCGTCATCTTCTTCGTCTGCAAAAGGGCTTCCATCCACAATAAACAGGCGTATACTTTTACCAATTTGGGGTGCGGCCAAACCAACGCCTTTGGCATGGTACATTGTTTCGAACATATCGGCAATCAACTTTTGAAGATCGGGATAGTTTTCATCAATCTCTTCAGCCTCTTTCTTAAGGACTGGGTCTCCGTAGGCAACTATTGGTAAAATCATAATGCAAATTTAACAAGGATTAGCTTTGACTCAAGAATTCTTGTAAAATGAGTGCTGCGGCAACTTGATCAATCAAACCCTTATCTTGTTTCTTTTTTTTGTGACCCATTTGAGAAATAGCAGTACTGGCCATTTTGGAGCTAAAGCGCTCGTCAAATAACTGAATTTGTAGCTGCGGGAATTTCGTTTCTAAAACATGCTTCAGTAAACGAATATTTTCAGTGACATGGGTGTCTGAACCGTCGAGGCGCGTTGGGTAACCCAATACGATCTCTGAAATTTGACGCTTCGGGATTTCGATTTCTAGCCAAGCTTCTAGCGTTTCAGAGGCAATTGTTTGCAATGGACTTGCAATAATGCGATTTGGGTCGCTGATTGCCAAACCACAGCGCTTGAGTCCAAAATCGATGCAAAGTACCACTGCCATTCGTCAAAATTACGGAGTTTTATCGCAGCAACATTGCGTTTAATCTTGAATTCAACCCGTTTTGGCGAAGTATTTGTAATTTTACCTCGTGAAAATCATTTTAATATTTTGCTTACTGAGCCTGGGTTTGTTTTCGTGTCGCGAGACCATAAAAGATAACTTCCCCAAAAAGGCTCAGCTTATTTTCGAACCTGAATTTGATGGGCTTGATGCTTTTTTAAATTACCGTGATAAAATTGAGCAGCGCCAAAACCTCAAGGTATTGCCCTCATTGTTTTTTACACACAAATCGGGCGTCACCATTGAGTCCCGTGCTTTTTTGAATGCCGATGACGAAATTTTAAAAGCAACGATTGACCGCATTGACACAAATGGCAAAAAACTGAGTTTGACTTTTTATTTCCTAAAAGAAGTTTTGAGTATGGTTTGTATGGAAGAACAGAACTTGCGTAGCTCGCTCAGTATCGCAGCCCGAACTGAGTATTTTGTGTTCTACAACGCCGATCAGGAACCAATTGCAAGTTATACCAAAATAGGCAAAGGTAAACTCAAAAACCAACCTTATAAATCGTTCAAATTACCCAAAGAACAACACCAGGCCATTCAAGAAAACCTTTTGCTTTTGTCAGATATGCAAAACCAAGAAGGCTCCTTTGCGCTTTACTTTCAAGGTTTTGACGAAGCATTCAACAAAAAATTTGTCCAATTCGGCAATGACAATTACTCTACCAACCTTGCTTATGCGCCCCAAGAAACGCTCATCAAAGCCCTTGAAAAAAATCCCGATGCCTTTAAAAATGAAAAATTCACCATCCAGCATCAACCCATACAAGAAGCATCTGGCCTTCAATACCAAGTTTTGGTTGGGATCCAAAAACGCTAATGCAACATTTTAGCCCGTTCATTCGTCTTATATCATTGTATTGATCCTTATTTCATGAAAAAATTCTTACTTCTCCTCGCTCTTTTCCTTTGTTCCAATCTGTTTTATGCACAAAACATGAAAGTAAGTGGGCGTTTGGTAGATACCTCCGGAACCCAACCAATTCATCAAGCGAGTATTATGGCCATCCATCTTCGAGACTCGGTTTTGGTACAGTTCACGCGTAGCAACGCCAATGGCGAATTCCAAATCAACAACCTCCCACTCGACTCATTTCAATTAGTGATAGAACACAGCAATTGGACGCCGCGCAGTATTTACCTTATGGGGTCCGCTAAAAAAACAACTTTCGAACTTCCTGATATTCGTCTGTATCCAAAAGTACAAGATGTAAAAGACGTGGTTGTGACGCGCAACCGCAATGCCATGTATTTTAGTGGCGACACCCTTATTTTTGTAGCCGATTCCTTTAAAGTCGCTGAAAATGCGGTCGTTGAGGACCTACTCAAAAAACTTCCAGGAATCAAAGTAGAGGACGACGGCAGCATTACCTCTCAAGGAAAAGAAATCAGTCAGGTATTGGTAGATGGCGACGAATTTTTTGGTTCAGATCCCACCATTGCCACCAAAAACCTTGCTGCAAACGGTGTAGAGTCTGTTCAAGTTTACGAGAAGAAAAACGAAGATGCTGCAGCCGGTGAAGACGACAAAATCCAAGTACTTGACCTCAAACTTAAAGACGAAGCCAAACGGGGCTATTTCGGAAAAGCCTCAGTGGCCTCGGACTTCAATCAAGGCGATGCAGACAAGGCATTTTATGAGTCTGAACTACTCTACAACAAATTCAACAAAACCCAGAAGATTTCTGTTTTTATGTTGGCCTCAAACACGCCGAAATCGAGCTTTGGCTTTCGCGACATGAACAAATTTGGCCTCGAAAACGAGCAAAACGACAGCGGTCTAAATTTCTGGGACCGCGACTCCAGAGGCAATCGGTCTGGCATTCCACAAACCCTCAAGACAGGCGTTTATTACAACGACCGTCTTTCAGAAAAAGTCAAACTCGGCCTCAATTACGCATACTACGACAGCCGTCTACAAGCCAATTCAAGTTCCCAATCTCAGTATTTTTTAGCGGATAGCTCTTACTTCACCAAAGATTCCTCAAGTAACCTGACTGTCAGTAGCTCACACCGCATCAACATGAATTTGCAAATCGATATAGACTCATTAACTAAACTCGAAATCAAGCCAAATCTACACATTGATAACGGCGAACAAAACAATACCGCCGTCAATGACTTCAGGGACGAAAGCTTTGCTTCTTACCTTCTCACCAACGTCAATAACCAATATGACTCCAAAGGAATGAGTAGCAATTCAGAGGCTATTTTGCGTCGAAAGTTTGGTAAAAAAGACCGCGAGCTAGAGGCTAAATATATTTTGCGTTACAATGACAACGACTCAGAAGGAAAGCTCACTACAAGTACAAATGCTTTGGTTTTTGATACTGTTGTAAATCAGCGTAAAACGAATAGTAACCAAAGTGCTACCCATTACACTACCCTTACTTACACAGAACCCCTATCTAAAAATTTCTTGCTCACCACAGAGTACTTTCTCGAGTTAGGTGCTTCTGGGCAAGCCCGTTACACCTATAATCCCAATCTTGCAGGTCAATTTGATATTATTGACAGCTTATTTACCAATGATTTTGACAACCAACGTCTGCAAAATCGCGGTACAATGATTTTGACCTACCTCTACAAAAACCACCGTATTTCAGGTGGTTTGGGCTACCGAAACATCCAAATTGATAACATCAATCAATTTTCAGGTGTCGGGATCAATCAAAACATCAACAATTTCTTACCCAATTTCTCATACCAATTTAAGCCAAGTATGGCCAAGCGAATCAATATCCGCTACAGCACCTACTCGGCTCCTCCTAGTGCCAACGACCTTCAGCCAGTTAGAGACAACACCAATCCCAACCGCATCCAAGAAGGTAACCCGGACCTCAAGCCGAACTACCAACACCAACTCAACTTTAATGCCAATGTATGGCAAGCCATGACCGGCCGCTATTTTTGGTCTGGTGGAAATGCAACACTAACGCATAATGCATTTGGAAACAGCACTACGTTTGATCAGTTTGGCCGAACGATTTCCAAAACGGTCAATGTAGATGGTAATATGTTTGCGACAATTTATGCAGGCGGAGGTTACCCGATCCTGAACCGAAAGCTCACTTTTGAACCAAGTATGAATGCCTCCTATTTTCGCAATAACAACTACATCAATGGACAACTCAATACCACGAGTACGACCAATTTGAATGGCTCTTTTTCGATAGAAATAAGCCTTGACAGCCTCGAATTGAGCATTGGAACAGACTACACATATGTCATTCCAAAAACCACATTAAATTCGTTTTCGAATCAACCCTACTCCACCCAGAATTACTTTATGGTCGGAGACTGGCGCTTGCCTGCCCATTTCCGTTTCAAATGGGAAATCAATTATACGCTCAACCGCGGAAGGGCCGATGCGTTCAACAAAGATTTCCTTATCATAGATGCCGAACTTCAAAAAGCTTTCTTAAAAACAGAAAACCTCATTCTTGGTTTGTCAATAAATGACTTACTTAATCAGAACCTCAACTTACAGCGTACGGTTTCGAGCAATATGATTACGGATAACTATACCCGCATTATTTCGCGCTATTTCTTAGTAAGATTGACCTATAAATTTAACAACAACAAAACCCGTGAAGAAGATCTTCGTATGTGGCATTAGTGCCCTATTGCTCAGCTTACAAACCTGGGCACAGTCGGAATACATCCATGCAGGCAAAATTACTTTTGAACGCAGAACCAATCTAGAGAAAAGGTTTGGATCAGATCAACGCATGAAGCGTTTTATCAATGATGATAACAAAATTCGCGTTGAACAATTTTTATTGTCCTTCAACGACACGGCCTCCTATTTTGCAGTAGTGCCGAGCAATGAACCCGAAGAAATGGCCTGGCTCACCACAAAGAATGCCTATTACCAAAACTTAACTAACCATAATCAATTAATGATGCTCGCTGTATTCGGTCAGAATGTTTATGTCTCGGATAGCTTACCTCAGCGCACTTGGAAAATTACTGATAGCAAACGCACCATTTGTGGTTATGAATGTCGTAAAGCGATTTACCAAAAAAATGACAGCACGCGCTTATATGCATGGTACACACCGATGCTAACACCTTCGGTAGGCCCTGAAGGTTTCTGTGGTTTACCTGGTACTATTTTGGGTCTTGCTACCGAAGACGGCGGCATTGTTTATTTTGCAAAAAAAATAGACGTAACGCCACCTAAAAAAGAAGAATTGGCTCTCAATCCGGGTAAAAATAAAGTATTCACCATTCAAGAATTAAGGCAAAAAATTGAAAAAGAATACGGCTCTACCCCATGGGGAAAGCGCTTATTTGACGATATTTTCCGTTGGTTATGATGAAAGGAATCATTTTGGCCGGAGGTACAGGCACCAGGCTGCACCCGCTTACGTTGGCCGTATCAAAACAACTCATGCCGGTTTTTGATAAGCCCATGATTTACTACCCGCTTTCCATCTTAATGAGTGCGGGTATAAGAGAAATATTGATTATATCGACCCCAACAGATTTGCCGCATTTTGAAAAATTGTTGGGCGATGGCGCTCAACTTGGGTGCCGTTTCGAATACGCTGTTCAAGAGGTACCTAACGGCTTGGCTCAAGCGTTTGTCATCGGTGCAGATTTCATTGGCCAGGATAAAGTCGCATTAATATTAGGAGACAACATTTTCTATGGTGTCGGAATGGATACTTTACTCAAGGAAAACAACGATCCAAACGGTGGTGTTGTTTATGCCTACCACGTGAGCGACCCCGAGCGCTATGGTGTGGTTGAATTCGACCAAAATAACCAAGTTGTTTCAATTGAAGAAAAACCAAAGCAACCCAAATCCAACTACGCTGTACCTGGGCTCTATTTTTACGATAATTCAGTCATCGAAATTGCCAGAAATTTACAACCTTCTGCAAGAGGAGAATTTGAAATCACGGATGTCAATGCTGAATACCTTAGACGTGGCCAACTTAAAGTAGCAATCCTTGACAGAGGCACTGCATGGCTCGATACCGGTACTTTCGGTTCACTGATGCAAGCTGGTCAGTTTGTGCAAGTCATCGAGGAAAGACAAGGTCTGAAAATCGGCTGTATTGAAGAAATTGCTTATCGAAATGGCTTCATCGATGCGGCCCAACTCAAACAATTGGCTTCTGGACTTGTTAAAAGCGGATACGGAACCTATTTACTCCAACTGCTGCGCAAATAAATGAAAGTCTTACATACCTACAACACCCTATTAGAAGACGCTATACAGCAAGAAAACTTTCCGCATGGACCGGCCAATTTATATGATCCCTTGCGTTATTTTTTACAGCTGGGTGGCAAGCGCATGCGTCCTATGCTGAGCCTGATGGCCTGTAAATTGTACGATACAGATTTTCATAAAGCGCTGCCGGCAGCACTTTGTGTTGAGTATTTTCATAATTTTTCGCTCATTCATGACGATATCATGGATGCCGCCCCATTGAGACGCGGTCAGCAAACCGTTCATATTAAATGGAATCCGAACATTGCCATCTTATCGGGCGACGTCTTGTTGGTCAAGGCCTACGGCCTATTGGCAAAATACGACGCACAAATCTTCAAATCCTTGTTTGCTGTTTTTAACCAAACAGCAATTGAAGTTTGCGAAGGACAACAAATGGACATGGACTTTGAATTACGTCAAGAAGTAAGTGAGGCAGAATACATCGAAATGATTCGTCTAAAGACTTCCGTTCTATTAGGCTGTGCGCTTCAAATGGGCGGAATCGTTGGCCATGCCGGAGCTCAGAACGAAGCCTTACTTTACGAATTCGGAGAACAACTTGGACTGGCTTTTCAAATTCAAGACGACCTACTCGATCTCTATGGAGAAAGTGCCAAAGTTGGTAAGCAAATTGGAGGAGACGTACTCGCCAACAAAAAAACGCTTCTATCTATTCATGCCAAAAACGTAGCAACACAAGAAGAATTACTTGCATTAAAGACCACTGAAGCGCTTGAAAACCCACAACAGAAAATTGAGCAAACGCAAAAACTTTACGCCAAATTAGGCGCCAAATTGTACTGTGAAGAAACGATGGCTTTGCATCATTCAAAAGCACTTTCCGCACTCGATAAAATCGAGACTACACAGTCCAAACATGAACTGCAAGAACTTGCTGAATTTTTATTCGCCAGAACGCATTAGCACAAGATTTTTTTTTGAAAATTCCTTATATTTGTAGGAACTATCTAAAAAAATCAAAAATGAAAAAACTTTACGTATCGTTTCTTGCCGTTATGGCAGCTGGTATTTTTCACGCGCAAGTGAAAAGTGTCAACGCGCCACGTCTAGAGAAAAAAGCTTCTTTCGAAGTTGGTTCTAGCGTAGCGCACAAGCCTTCTGCAGTTGCAAAGGCAACTACCATTTGGTCAGACAACTTCTCAGTTGCAGCCAACTGGACTATCGCTAGCACAGGTTCAAACCCAGAGCAATGGCACATCATCAACACACCTACATCTATCCCTGTAACTGCGCTTAGCCCTTTTGCATCGCCAACTGCAGCAAACGGATTTTTGTTCGTGAACTCTGATGCCAACAACACCCAAGACATGGATGGCACACCAATTATTACTACAGCTACATCTGGAACAATCGACTGTTCTGCGCATTCAGTAGTAAAATTGAAGTACCACTCTAACTTCCGTTGGTGGCACGACACCCGTGGTGTTCGCGTTTCCGGAGACAACGGTACAACTTGGACAGAATTTCTTATTTCTGACGAAGTAGATTACTTTACACCAAACCAAAACTCTGGCAACCCAGAAGTAACCATCATCGATGTTTCTTCTATCGCTGCTGGTTCGGCTCAAGTAAAAGTTCAGTTCTATTACAATGACAACGACTATTGGGGTTGGTATTGGGCTGTTGACGATGTTGAGCTTTATGTACCTGAAGCAAATGACCTCAAATTAAACAGTATCTACTGGGGTTCTACAGGTTTCTGGGCTGAGCGTTTGGCTTACTACCAAGTTCCAGCTTCTCAAGTTACCGAAATCGAATTTTCAGGTATCGTAGAAAACATTGGTGCACAAGACCAACAAGACGCCGTCTTTACTGTAAATGCAGGTGCTTTCTCTAGCTCTTCTGCTGCAACACCTGTTCTTGTAGGAAATGTAGACACACTTGCTTGCACAACTACACTTACACCTAGTTCAGCTACTGCAACCATCTCGGTTTCTGGAACTGTTGCAATGGGTAACAACGACGGTGATGCAACCAACAACACGCTTTCAAATTACGCGGCAGTTGCTATCAATCCTTACGTATATGCACGTGACAACGGTACAGCTTTGAATGGTTCATTCAACGGCGGTATGGGCTTTGAAGTAGGAAACATCTTTGACATCTTTGCCAATACTACAATCGGTGGTGGTTCTGTTTATATCAACGGAGCGGCAGAACCAGGTGCAGAAATTTACCTCAAATTGTATTCAATCGACCCTGCTTCTGGAGACTTCCTTTACGTTGACGAAACAGGTCCATACGTGCTTCAAAACGCAGACCTCGATGCTGAAGTAACACTTTCTTTCTTGGGTGGTAACTACCCATTGAATGCAGGTGAAGCTTACCTTCTTGTTGCTGGTTCTAACGGTGACGGCGGTGCAACCAATGACCTCGTTGTAGGTACAGCTGGTCCAGCACCTGCACAAACTTGTTACTACTACGACATGACAGACCTTACTTGGTACTACACTACCTCACAACCAATGGTTCGCATGAACTTCGATCCTGCATTAGGTGTAAAAGAAGTAAACAATACGTTTGGTCTTGAAGTTGCTCCTAACCCAGCAGCTGACGCTACTAGCGTTACTTTCACAGTGAAAAACACATCTGATGCCATCATCAATGTAGTTGACATGGCTGGCAAAGTAGTTGCTACGCAAACATTGTCTGGTGTGAATGGCACACAAGCTGTTGAAATCAACACAAGTGCTTTGAACAGCGGAATGTACACAGTAACTGTTTCTGCAAACGGTACAACCGTAAGCAAGAAATTAGCTATTCGCAAATAATATTTCCGCATACGGAAATCAAAAGGGAGCCCGAGGGCTCCCTTTTTTTATGTCTTGTAAAATTGATGGGATTTGAATGAATACCAGGAATCTACCTTAAACTAAATGACAACACTGCATCTAAAAAAGCCTCAGGTGCCTCGGCGTGTACCCAATGCCCCGCATTTGGTATGGAGGCAAACTGTGCATCGGGATAAAAGTTTTCTATGTGTTCAAAATCTTCATCGAGAATATAGTTGGATAAAAGACCTCTGATAAATAGCGCTGGTGTAAAGGACTCATTTGATGGTAGTGCGCTCAGGATTTCGGGCATACTCGCTTCTAATACAGGGAAATTAACGCGCCAAGCGAGTTTCCCCTTCTCCTCCCAATATAAATTCTTTAACAAAAATTGCCTGACGCCATCAGAATCAATAAACGATCGAAGAATGGCCTCAGCCTGACTTCTGGCCGACAATTGTGTTAAATCAATAGCATGGATAGCAGCAAGAATATGTGCATGATGAGGCGCATACGCCTTTACCCCCATATCTACGATGATGAGCTTTTCTAAGAAATTTGGGTGTAACCGGTCAAAATGCATCGCCACTTTACCACCCATAGAATGACCAAGCAGAATTGGCTTGGTGATGTTTAAATCCATGAACAATTCATGTAGGTCCTCTACCATGAGCGCATAAGAAAACGCATCTGACCATGGTGAATGCCCGTGATTGCGCAAGTCTACAACGGTCACTTCGAAATATTCCGAAAATTTCTTGGCATGTGTGAGCCAATTATCAGAAAAACCAAAAAGTCCATGCAAGATAACCATCGGTTTACCTGCGCCAAATTGCTTGTAATGAAGCTTCATTATACTTTTTTAGGAGAGCCAATCGTACGGACAGTAAACTGCTTGTCATTGACATTTGCCAAAATATGGAGCATTTGTTGGGGCGAAATTTTCGCTTTGTTGTAGTAAACTTTAATGATTTGCTCTTCTAAGGTGTCTATATAATTTACTTCAACACGTTCTACGGCACAAGTCTCTTTGAGCGCTTTGCGAATACTGCCACCGCAACCCATTTGGCAAACCATACCCTGAACCCCAATTTCTTGAATCGCGTTTACCTTCACAATTTTACAGACTTTTGATTGCTGTTCCTTGGGCTTTCTTTCTTTGCTTGATTGGCTACAAGAAGTGAAAAATAAAAGAATGATCGGTAGAAGGACTATTTTCATGTAACAAAATTAGTCACGATATTGCGAATGTTCAAGTCTTTCGTTAGATTTGTTCAAACTTGAAAATTATGAAAAAACTGTTTTTTGTAGGCATGGCCACACTCGCTGTTAGTTCAGCAACACTTACCTCTTGTAGCAAATACGAAGAAGGACCATCTTTAGCCCTTTCTTCCAAAGCTGCTCGCCTTACTGGTACTTGGAAACTCACATCTCAAACAACCAACGGTGTTGCGGACCCTCTCACAGGCTTCACAACAACAATGAATGTGCTTAAGGATGGAACTTATAGTATGGAAATTTACTATAGCTACTTGGGATTCACCTACACCAACAACTATGATGGAACTTGGGGATTTTCTGACGACAAAACACAACTAATAACTACCGTTAACGGCACAACAGGAACCGAAGCACAAACAATTGTTCGTCTAGCGAGCAAAGAACTCAAATTAAAATCAGTGAACGGATCTGAAACAGTAATCCAAACTTGGACTGCTCAATAAGCCGATCAAACAATCGAATTAAAGCCGCAACTCTTGCGGCTTTTTTATTGGCCAAAAAGTAGTACATTTGAAAAAAAACAAAAATGAAGGCTGTACTTTTTTCACTTTCTTTATTAACTATGGGTCTGATCGGCTGTACCAAATTCAGCGAAGGCCCGTCGTTTTCAATTCAAACCAGAAAAGCACGTATCTGCAACGATTGGAAACTCTCAGACTATGTCTTGAACGGAAACAACGTATTTGACGCAAGCATCACTACTAAAATGAGCATCGACAAAGACGGAACTTATTCTATTTCCAATTACACCAACGAACTCGAGCAAATTCAGGGAACCTATAGCCATGGTACTTGGGTTTTTGGCGAAGACAACACTTCGGTCTTCTTCTACGCTGACACCACTACCGTTAATCCAGTACACGAATACAGTATCAAAGAACTACGCAGTAAAAGAATGGTGTTGGAAGAAGAAATTTTTCAGACCGGTGATAAACACCGCCTGACTTTCGTTCAACAATAAGTCAACAGATATAAAAAAAGCTATCCAGTTGGATAGCTTTTTTTTGTATCGTATATGTCTAGTCCTGAAATAGCGATACACAAATTTTATCGTTATGGAAAAAAGAGAAAAAGTTATTTATGAAAAGCGCAGCCAAAAGGATTATTCTATGTCCTTTAAGTTGGGAGTTGTAGCAGAAATT
>Ga0315905_10000467_pt1 | contig 44107 bp, 29 predicted proteins | sample LakEriMetagenome_5_FD_203522 | JGI IMG/M metagenome (GOLD analysis project Ga0315905, IMG submission 203522) | Freshwater fungal communities from buoy surface, Lake Erie, Ohio, United States - Buoy 4 MA121 | ecosystem: Environmental > Aquatic > Freshwater > Lake | place: USA: Lake Erie, Ohio...
CGGCGAGCACCAGGCGGGATTTCTCGAAAGCGTCCTGGGCGGACTCTTTCTCATTGTTGAGCCGGGTGTTCAGCAGGTCGATGATCTGGGCCAGCAGTTTGTCGCAGGAGAGCCGGGCCTTACGCACTGGGCCGACGCTGGCCAGGATGGCGAGATTCGTGGAATTGGCGTGGGACAGCTTCTGGATCAGGGAGGCTTGCTCCCGGACCTTGTCCATGGCGGCCAGCGCCAGGTTGGCCTCGGCACGCCGGTCGGCGGGAGCCTGGGCCTTGAATGCCTTGAGAGCCGTTTCGGCGCGGGCCAGCAGCCCATCGATCTGGCCATCCAATTGGGACATCTGGGTCTCGTCGCTCGCCCGGTTGTGGCGGGCCAGCAGGATGGCCACTTGATCGAGTTGCTCCTGGACGGTCAACGCGAGGGCCGAGAGCTTGGCATCCAGGGCCGCATCGCTGTCGCGGGTGTGCCTGGCGATCTCCGCAAAGGCAGGGAGCAACTGTGTCTCCCAGACGACCCACGCCTTGTAGTTAGTATTCTGGACACCCAGGTCCAGGGCCTTGTCCTGCTCGGCGAAAAACTGGTCGAGGGCCCGATCGGTCTGGGCCAGGAGATTCTTTTCCTCGGCGAACCCTCCGGCCTCGAGGCCGCGCTGCAGATCCGCACGGGCCGCCTGGAGCAGGATACGCAGGTCGAGCGCCTTGGCCTTGAACTCGCGGGACTCCGTGTCGTCGTCGGAGATGACCGCGCCCTTCTCGGCAAGTACCCCCTCCAGGATGATGCGCCGGACGACCCGGGCGGAATCCAGCGACCTGGCGGTGTGGTCGACCAACCGGGTGATCTGGGTGTTGAATTGGCTGAATTCCCAGATGCCCAATGCGGCCACCAGGAGGTTGAGCACCACCAGCAAGCCCATCCGCCAGTAGAGGCGGGAGACAATGCTACCGGCGAAAGGGGAGGCCTGGCTTTTCCTGGCGGACATGGCTCGGGGTTCCTTAGCGCAGTCGGAAGCGGGTCATGGAGGAATCCATCCGGGCCGCGATGGCGGCCAGCTCCTCCGAGGAGGCGTTGAGGCTGGTCGCCGATTCCGCGTTGAGACGGGAGGCCTGCGAGACGGACTGGATGTTGTCGCTGATGGCGCGGGCGGCCCTCGCCGCCTCGGCGATGTTGGCCGAGACGCTGGTGGCCCCCCTGGCCGCCTCGCCGGCGTTGCGGGCCATGTCGGAGGTGCCCTTGGACACCTCGTTGATGGCCTGGGCGATTCGGGCGACGGCCTGGTTTGCCTCGTGGGCGGCTCGGGTGATCGACTCGGCGGCAGCCTTCTGGGACGCGACAGATTCGGAGATGCGGTCGGAGCCGTTGGCCAGTTCATGGAAGGTGTTGCGGATGTCCCGGATCGTCTCGACGGCCTTGCGGACGGATTCCTGCACCTCGTTGATCTTGCGCGTGATCTCCCCGGCCGACTGGCCGGACTGCTGGGCCAGACCCTTGATCTCGGCGGCCACCACGCCGAAGCCCTTGCCGGCCTCGCCGGCGGCGGTGGCCTCGATGGTGGCATTGAGGGCCAGCAGGTTGGTCTGCAGGGCGATGGCCTGGATGGTGCCGGTCACCTGGGTGATCTCGGCGGCGCTGCGGTCGAGCGCGGTGATGGTATCGCTGGCCCGTTCGGCGAGGCCCCGGGCCTCGGCGGTGCGCCGGGATCCCTCGTTGGCCTCCTGGGCCACCGAGGCGAGGGAGCTGTTGACGGCCTCGACTGCGCGGCTGACCGAATCGACCGAGCCGCTGGCGGCGCTGGCGGAGGAGGAGATGCCGTTGATACTGACCGAGATCTGCTCGGAGGCGGAGGAGATGCCGCTGACATTGACGCTGACTTCCTCCGCAGCGCCCGCCATGGACTGGATGGTGGAATTGAGTTCCTCGGCCCCGGCGGCAACGGTGCCGGCCTGGCTGGTGGTTTCCTCAGCCTGGCTCATCAACTGGCTGGCGAGGCGGGTGAGTTTACCCGATGCTCCGGTGACGCCCTCGGAACCGTTGCGCACATCCTGGATGAGGGAACCCAAGTTGGCTCCCACCTTGTCCAGGGCGGTCACCATCCGGCCGATCTCGTCCTTTTGATCGATGGCGACCCGAGTGGCCAGATTGCCCTCGGCCATCTCATTCAACGACTCGACCACCTGAGACACAGGGCGGGTGATCCCCCGGTTGACCAGGAAACCCAGAAGCCCGCCGACCAGGACGGCCAAGAGGCCGACGCCCAAGGTCACCAAGATGGATCGGTGGTACGCGGACTGGGCGTTCGCCTTGTCTTCCTCAAGGTGGGAATTGAGGCTCTCGATCAAATCCTGGATCGCCTTGTCCGCAGCCTCCATTTGGTCTGCACCTGTGGTGGAGCTCATGGTTTGGGACAAGTTGCTGGTGTTTAATCGTGAGAGGCGGACGATTTCCTGGGTTTTCCTGCGCATATCCCCCAACATGGATTGGACTGTCCTCAGGTCTCCCCGTTCAGTTTCCTGCAAATGGTCAGCCAGTTCCCTCAGGCTTGTCTCCATATCAACCAAAATCTGTTCCAGGCGTTCCTCGATCTTGGACATCAAGGCCGGGTCCAGGGTTTCGATGTGATCAGCCAGATAAATCCTGAGGCGGTCGATTTGGTTCAGGCAGATCAGGGCAACCCGGAGCCTGCCGATTTCGCGGCGGGCCTTTTCAGGATCCTTGCCGTCCCAAGCCGCCAGAAATTTTTGAGCTGACTGGGATTGCGCGGACAGGAAAGAGCGGGCCCTGGACAGAAGGTCCTCCAACTCCCCGTTGAGCATCGCGCTGGCCTTAGTGTTGGTGTTCTGGACGGTGAGCTCCAGGACCTTGGCCTGGGTTTTCACCATTTCGGTCCAGGCCCTTTTGAATTCGTCGAAGCTGCGGCGCTCGGAGGCGGATTTTGACCGGTTGAGAGCAGATTCCAATTCGGCCAGAAATTTCTCCGTTTTGGAATTGTATTCCCGGGACTGGTTCGCGAGGACGGTGGATTCCTTGTCCCTCTCCTCCATCAGGCTAGAGCGCTCAGCAAGGACCGAGCGGAGCATCTGGTTCCTGGCCCGGGTGGCCGATACCAGCGCCTTGGCGGAGGAATCCACCATCTCCTCGACGGTGGCGTTGACCCTTTGGAGGACCGTGAGGCTGAAGAGGGCAACCGCCGCGGTGGCCACCAGAAGTGAACCGACCAAGATGGCGAGTTTCCAGCCGATGGGCAGATTCTTCATGACTTGTTCTCCATCATGGGCGCGTTGGTCGGGGCCGGACCGGCCTGGTGCCCGATGATCTGGGCCTTGGCCTTCCGGTACATAAATTCCGGGGAGAGCAGTGGGAATGAAACCCCGTTGTCGAGGGCGATGGCGGTGACGATCCCGTCATCGGGTTCGCGCGGGGTGATGTGCCGCTCCGCGAGGACGCGGGTGTCATCGAGGGAATCCACCACGATGCCAAAGGACTCGCCCTGTGAGGGGCGGAAGACAATGAGCAGGTCCTCGGAGCCAGGCTTCCGATCCGGCAGGCCCAGCATCCGGCGGACATTGAGCAGGAGGTACAGCGACCCTCGCAGGTTCACCAGCCCGAGCACCTCAGGAGGAGCGCCGGGCACCTTGACGGTCTGGGTGAACTGGTTCGCTTCGCGTATTGCCAGCATGTCGATGCCGTAGACCTGGTCCTCGAGGCGGATCATGCACAGGGTGGTCAGCCCGGATTGGGAGTTCATGCGCAGGTTGCCTCCGCCTGGGAGGAAGCGAGGAGCCTACCGGGGTGGACGACCAGGGTCAGCCTGCCTGCCAATCGGGTCGAGCCCAGGATGCCGGGGTGCTCGAGCGGCGGTGATTCAAGGGCCATGGGGATCATGGTGGTATCGAGGATGGAGGTGGCGACGAGCGCCTTGCCCTGACCGCCCTCGCGGGGCGTGAGCAGGAACAATTCACCGGGAAGGATTTCCGGGGCTCCCACTGGCATGACCTCGTCGGGAAAGATCATGGCGAGGTTGGCCGCCTCGAGCCGGGCGATTTGCCGGTCGCCAATTCTTTCCACCTGACCGGGAAGGACCCGATCCACCCGTTTGAGCAGTGCCAGGGGAACGGCGAATCGTTCGGCCGGGCCGAATTCGAAAACCACCGCCGACTGGGACGGGATTTCCGTCCGGCTAGGTGCGGCGGTAGCGTTGGCATGGTTGGTAGCCAGCAAGGCCGGGCCGGCGGCACGGACCACGCCCTCGATGTCCAGGATCGGGGCGGGAAGGCCATCGGCCAGCACGGTGGCACCGCCATGGAGACCAAGGCCCCGCAGCAGGGGATGCAGCGGCTTGACCACGATTTCCTGGCTGCCGTTCAGCTCATCCACGGCCAGCGCGACGATACGCTGGCCCGCCCGGACGACCGCCAGGAAACCGGCGCGATTGAAGGCGGGAGATTCGGCTGATTCCAATTTAAGAACCTTGCCCAGGTGAATGGTCTCGAGGGGTTGGCCGCGCAGCTCGACAACAAACCGGCCGCCCATGGGGCGGGCGCGCAGGTTGGCCGCGCTTACCAGCTCCAGGAGCTCCCTCTGGGGGATGCAAACCCTTTCGCCCGAAACGCGCACCACCAGGGCGGGGATGATGGCCAGAGTGAGCGGCAGCCTGAGAGAGAAGGTGGTGCCCTGGCCCGGGATGCTGTCGATCTGCAGGGTGCCGCCTATGGATTCGAGATTGGTTTTCACCACATCGAGGCCGACCCCGCGGCCGGAGATGTCGGTGACTTTTTCAGCGGTGCTGAAACCTGGCTTGAGGATGAGGGCCTGAGCCTGGCTATCCGTCAGGCCGTCGAGATCCTGCGGGCCGACCAGACCTTTTTCCAGCGCCTTGGCCTTGACCCTGCCCGGATCGATCCCGCGCCCGTCGTCGGCCACACGGACGAGGATCTGCCCGCCCTCCTGGCGGGCGCTCAGTTCGAGGTTGGCGACCTCCGTCTTGCCGGAGGCCAGGCGATTGGCGGGCGGCTCCAGCCCGTGGTCGCAGGCATTGCGGACAAGGTGGTTGAGGGGGTCCGCCAATTTTTCGAGGACGCTCTTGTCCAACTCGACTTCGCTGCCGGTGACGGAGAGGTGGATCCGCTTGCCCAGGGATCGGGCCAGGTCGCGCACCATGCGCGGGAAGCGGTTGAACACGGTGCCCACCGGCTGCATCCGTGTGAGCATGACGGCCTGCTGCAGGTCTGTGGTGACCGAGTTGATCCGCTGGAGCAACTGCCGCCCGCGGGCGTCAGCCGGGGTGACCAGCGTCTCAAGCGCCTGGTTGCGGGCCAGGACCAGTTCGCTGGCCAGGTTCATAAGCCGGTCGATGACCTCCACCGGCACCCGGATGGTCGCCGACCGCTCCGACCCCTGGGCATCGGCTGGGGGCGACGGCGGCTCGACTGTGGGCTGGGACTTTAAGGTGGCGGTGCCCGCCCCGGGCGCCGCCCTGGCGGGGGCCTCCGGCCGGCCGGTTATAATTACATTTTGGATCTTTTGTATCAGGTCATCATGGGCGGCGGCGGTGTCGGCAGGAAGCGCCTCGACCGCGGCCCTCAGTCGGTCGGTCACGCGCAGGAGCAGGTCGGTCACCGCCTGATCCGGGGTGACGGTGCCCTTGCGGAGTCCGTCCAGAAGCGTCTCAGTCGCGTGGGCCAGGCGTTCCAGGCCCCGGAAGCCGAGGAAGCCAGCGCTGCCCTTGACGGAATGGGTCGAGCGGAACAGCGGGTCGATGGCGCCTGTCACCGGCGATTTTCCGTCGGATTCCAGGGCCAGCAATCCCTCCGCGAGGGAGGCCAGGTGTTCGCGGGCCTCGGCCATGAATTCCTGGAGCAGGGCCGGGTCGATCTCCGGCAGGCTGGATGGAGGCGAAGGAGGCACGGCAGCGGATTGTGGTGCCGGGGCAGCGGGCGCCTTGCCTGAGGCGAATTCCTTCAGCCTGTCCATCAGTTCCCCATCCTTCGGGGAATCGGATTTCTCGCTCTCGGGCAAACCGTCCACACGGCCCTGCAGTCGATCGGCCACCCTCAGCAGCAGGTCCGTCACCGGGGCCGAAGGGGGGACAACGCCCTTGCGCATCGCGTCGAGCAGGGTTTCGGTCGCGTGGGCCAAGTGCTCCAGTTGGTGCAGTCCCAGAAAGCCGGCACTGCCCTTGATGGAGTGCATGGCGCGGAACAGGGGATTGATGCTGGCCGGGATTTGGTCTTTTGGCAGGTTTTCCAGGGCCAGCAAACCATCCATCAGGGCGGAGAGGTGCTCCCGCGCCTCGGCAATGAATTCAGCAAGGATTGCCGGATCATCCATATTCAAGCCCGGGAGAAAATGGCCAACCTGAATATTATGGTGAACTTCAGCAGGTTGTGCGGGGGCTTGGCTGGAACTTTAGCGAAAGTCTGATGGAAAAGCTGACGAGGGGGCCAATTGTGACGATTAGGCCCGGTTAAACTGGGGATATGGTTCTTATCTGCGCCCTGATGATTGCCTTGCCTTTCCAATCTGGCCCGGGTGCTTTTTGCCCCGGGGAGGAATGGAACGCGTTACCCGCACGGACCCGGGGATTTGTGCGGGATTTGAGGAATGTGCGGTTGGTGACGCTTGGGCCGGAAAAGCAGGCGGGAGGCTTGGGTTCGAGGCGGGCCTACCAGCAGGCGCTGGGCCTTGTGCCTGAGAGGAGTCAAAGAAAAAGCGCCGACCCTTGGGTGGATGAAGCGGCCCTGCACCTGCGACTAGGAGATTGGTCGGGCGCGGAGGACAGCGCCCGGACTGGCCTTTCGCTGTATCCAAGGGATGCTCGGCTGGCCCTGATGGTGGCGCTGGCCGCGCATGCTCGCGAGGATTGGCCGGGGGCGGAGCGGGCCCTGGTGGCCGCGATCGCCCTGTCACCTGACCCGGTTTGGAAAAAGAAGCGGTTGGATCACCTGGCCTGGGTGCGCGGGCGGCCGGGTGGGCCTGGGCCCTGGATCCGCCAGGTTGCGGACCGTTGGAAGGGGCCGGACGGGTTGGCGAGCGCGCAGGAGATCTGCCTGCTGGTGCCGACCGATGCCCTGGCACCGGTTCTCGCGGCTTGCCGGGCCAGGGAAGCGGGGGACCGCCATGGGGCCCTCACCCTGGTGGAAGGGGTGGCCGGGGAATCGGGAATCCGTCACGAGCTGGTCACCGGCCTGCGGGCCGAACTGGCCGCCGAGGTGGCCCGCGAGACCGCGGGCGGCCGTTTGCCAGGTCACCCGGCGGGCCTGTACCGTTCCGACGCGCCGTTCGCCCCCCGGGAGACCGAGGTGGTGCTGCCGCCCGAGCGCGACGGGGTGCAGCCCCTGCCTTGGGCGGTGCTGGGCCAGAGCCGGCACCGGGGTGGCATGCCCAGCCATGGACGCTTGCTGGAAAAAACAGATGGAAAACTTATAGAGATCTCCGGAACGACCCATTTTCTGGGCGACGAGCCGCCAGACGGGCCCGTGGTGCTGGTGGAGCTGCCCTACGGTTGCTGGCACTGCGACATGCCGGGGCTCCCAGGCTTGCTGGACTTGCGGATGGCGGACGGGGAGAACCTGACGCCCTCCAGGGAGCCGGTCCGCCTGCGGGGCCGGCTGCGGGTCAACCGTGACAACCCGGAGGATTACCTGTTCAGGCTGGAGGAGGCCAGGGTGGTCGCCGAGTGATCAACCCGCGCCGGCCAGCGCCGCCGCGCGGGCCAGGGCCTGGCTTTTTTCCGACAAAAGCCCGTCTAATTGTTCTTCGCGAATTTTCCGCAGGACACGGCCCATTGCGGGGCCGGGCCGGATGCCGATGGACTGCAGGTCGGCTCCATCGACCAACGGGGGTGGGTCGAGTTCGGCGCCGCTCCTGGACCCGAGCACGCTTGCGGCGGCCTCGAGGCCGGAGGCGGACTTGTCCATCGCCCCCACGCGCGCGCCCGAGCAGGTGAAAAGATCTTCCGCCCAGGGGTGGGCCAGCACCGGGTAAAGGCGGTGGTTGGGCAGACCGGCGGCCTGTTCGAGGACTTCCTCATTCTCCAGCAGCCAGAGGACGCGGTCCTTTTCGTCGTTGGAGAGCCTGAGGCGTTTGGCGACGGCGACCGCCGTGGCCGGTGGTTGGCCCGTCAGGACGCAGGCCATGGCGGACTCAAAATCGACCGAGGCGGGAAGCCGAGACAGGACGCGAAGCACGAGGGGCAGGTGGTCGGGGTGGTGGGAGGCGTGGCGCGCCAGCTCGGGGAGCACCTGTTCCAGCAAGCCGTGCGATTCGAGCATGGCGACCGCCGTCGACCGGCTTGGATGGCGCAGCATTTTCCGCAGCTCTTCGGCAACCCGCTCGGCGCTCACCACGGTGAGGGCGCTGGCGTGGCGCTTGATGGCCGTGGAGGTTTGCGGATCCAGCGCCAAGCCGAACCGGGCCGCCATGCGCACCGCCCTGGCCAGCCGGAGGCGGTCCTCCTCGAACCGCTTCTCGGGATCGCCGATCGCGCGCAGCAGGCCGGCGCGCAGATCGTCGCGGCCGCCCACATGGTCGAGCACCTCGCCGGTGAGCGGGTTGAGAAACATGCCGTTGATGGTGAAATCACGCCGCAGGGCGTCTTCCCGGGCCGAACCGAAGGTGACGCTGAGGGGCCGTCGCCCGTCGGCGTAGTCGCCATCGGTCCGGAAGGTGGCCACCTGCACCTTGAGCGGGCCCTTCAGTCCGGGCGGGCCGAGCACCTCGATGACACCGAAACTGGCTCCCACGGCGATGGATCGGCGGAATAGGGCCCGCACCTGGTCGGGCGTGGCGGACGAGGCGACATCGTAGTCGTCCGGCTCGAGACCGAGCAGTTCGTCGCGGACGCAACCGCCCGCGAACAGGGCCTGGTGTCCGGCGCCGGTCAACCTGAGTACCACCTCGGTGGCGAATTCCCTCTCGCCCGGTTCAGCCATTCCCCTGTTCCCCCGGCCGGAATCCATGCAGTTGCAGTTTATCAGGGGTTGGCCTCGTCTGGTAAACTGGCGGTAAACAATCCCGGGGTGAAAGATGTCCACAAACTTCCTTGCGGCCGCCCTACTAGCGGCGGTTTTTCAGATTGATTCGGGCCTGGCCCCAGGTGAAAGGCCGGGACCCTACAGCTTTGTGGTGAGCCAGGGCGAGAAGCGTGGCCAGTTGCACTGTTTCGTGTGCGAGGCGGAGGACCGCGTGATGGCCATCGTGTTTGCCCGGGACACTTCCCCCCAGGCGGGCAAGCTGGCCGCGCGGCTGGACGAGGTGCTTTTGGCCCACCCGCAGGGCAAACCCAGCGGCTGGGTGACATTCCTCGCAGCCGAGGGGACCGGCGTGGACGCCAAGGCGCTTGAATGGGCCAGGCGGCACAAGCTGCGGACCATGGCCGTCGGGTATTTCGAGGACACGGTCGGGCCGCCATCGTACAGGCTGGCGGCGGACGCCGGTCTGACCGTTCTGCTTGCCAAGGACCGGAAGGTGGCGCACCGCCATGTGTTTGGTCCGGCCGGCCCCGATGAGGCGGCGATCACGACCATCGCCAACCAGTTGACGGCGCTGGTGAGCCCGGCCAAGGCCCCCGCAAGCGGAGCGAAGTGACCCATGCTGGACCTGACTGGCCACCGCAAGGATTACGCCGCGCGCGGCCTGAGCGAGGATGAGGCAGGCGCGGATCCCCTGGCGCTGTTTGAGGCCTGGTTGCGGGAGGCCCTGGCCAGCGAACAGCCCGAGCCTTATGCGATGACGCTGGCCACGGCCACGGCCGATGGCAGGCCCTCGGCCCGCATCGTGCTGCTGCGAAATTTCGATGCCAAAGGTCTGGTTTTCTTCACCAACTACCAGAGCCGCAAGGGCAGGGAGCTTGAGGCCAACCCCCGGGGCGCACTTGTCTTCTACTGGCCCGAGGTGGAGAGGCAAATCCGCGTGGAGGGTGCCGTGACCCGCGTCTCCGCGGCCGAGTCGGACGATTACCACGCGAAGCGGCCGTTGGACAGCCGCCTGGGTTCGGCCGCATCGCCGCAAAGCCAGGTGACAGGAAGCCGGGAAGCCCTGGAGGCCCTGGTGGCCGCTCTGGCTGAAAAATACCCGGAGGGACCACCGCGGCCGCCCCACTGGGGCGGCTACCGGCTGGAACCGGTGGAGTTTGAATTCTGGCAGGGCAGGCCCAGCCGCCTGCACGACCGCATCCGGTTCAGCCTGCGTGGCGGCCGGTGGATCCGTGAGCGATTGGCTCCCTGATAATCCAAGCGTTTAGCCGGCGATTCAGGCGGCGTTTGCGAAGGAGGACGCCCCGGATGGCCAGGGGGCGATGTCCACGAGCGGCACCAGGCCCAGTTCCACGGCGACGGCCGCCACCTTTTCCTGCAATTCCGCCTTCGCATTTTCCGCCTGGATGCCGCCCCAACCAGGCAACCAGGAACGCACCCGCATGCAGGGCGGCTTGCCGCCTTCCGCCTGGATCATGTCGACCTTGGCGAGTGACTTCATGGCGGGCATCATGTCGCGGCAGATGGACTGCACCCGTTGGGTGAGGATCTCGCGGGTCACATCGTCGGGCAGTTCGAGGACGGGGATCATTAGCCGGGCGTAGTTCCGGTTGCGGCGGCCCAGGTTTTCCACCGAGCCGCCGGCCAGCACGCTGTTGGGGAGCACCAGCATGGTTCCCTTGTCGGTGCGGATGCGGGTGGAACGGAAACCCACCACCTCGACCACACCCTTGTACTTGTCGATGATGATGCGATCGCCGATCTTGAACGGCCCCTCGCTGATCAGCAGGAGAGTGCCGAAAAAGTGTTTGATGGCATCCTGGGCGGCGAGCGAGACCGCGAGGCCGACGATACCCATGCCTGCCAGGATCTGGGTGAGCAGGTCCGGGTTGCCCAGCAGGCTGATGAGCCAGTACCCGAAGAAGAAGACAAGCAAGGTCTTCAAAACCAGGGTGACCGTGGGCGCCATCAGGTCGCGCAGGCTGGCGCGCTCGGTCTTGCCGGGACGGTTGTTGTAGATTTCCAGGCCCAGGTCGATGAGGTTGTGCCCTGCCCAGAAGGCCAGCAGCAGCCAGCAGGTGAGGGTCACCGGGAGAAACGATTTCATGAAGGGCAGTGGCAGGTCGAGCGAATCCATGAACAGCAGCATGAGGCCGTAGGCGGCAAGCCACTGAATGGGCCGGGTGCGGACGGCGAGCATGGTTTCAGCGCCGGGGCCCTGGGCGCCAAGGAAGAAGGGCCGGATGGTCAGGCGGACGGCGACCGACACCACCAGGCCGACCAGCCAACTGACCACCAGGCCGAGGCCGAGGCCGAGCCATTGCCAATCGTGCAGGCCCAAGTGCTTCTTGCGCAGGCCGGGCGGGATCCGCAGGTGCATCCAGACGGAGGGGCATTCCCAGAATTCCGGTCCCTCGCGGAACCAGAAGGAATCGGCAACCTCGGGCACGGGTGGCTCGTTGATGGCTGCCGGGAAAAGATCCTCAATGCTTTTGAGGGTTTCCGGGGTGAACAGCCAGCGATCCTTGTGCGGGTCGGTGTCGCGCTTGCCCACCTGGATCATGTCGCCCGTCGAGGTGCGGAACACCAGCCACCTGCGGCCATCCGCCTGTCCGGGCACCTCCTGGGGCAGGATATATTTATTGCGATCCAGCACATAACGGAGCTTCCAGGCGAGGCGGGGCCCCAGCGAGGACCGCGCGGCGGCCGGGATTTCGGACATGTCGAGCGCCTCGACTGCCTTGTCGATGTCGCCCTTGAAGAGGGCCCAGGAGAAAGTGCCGTAGGTTTCACGGGCCGACAGGAAATCGTGCAGGCGGTCGCGGGCGTTTCGCTGGGAGGGGGTGAGGCGGTTGTACATGTCGCGCAGGCGGAGCAGGGTGTCCTGGTCGAACCGCCACGAGTTGTCCTTCATGCGCCTTAGCGTGAGGGCCAGGTCCGGGGCGCCCCGGAGTGTCTGGGGTTCATCGTTGGGGATGTCGGACAGGATGTTGATGTTGAAGTCGATAGAGCGCAGGATGGCCTCGATCATCAGGGCCGCCTGGGTTCCGGGCATCTTGCGGCCCAACTGTTCCTCGAGGGGGGCCAGATCCATGGAGGCGTGCAGGTTTTCGCGCACCTCGGGTCGGACCCTCAACTCCTCGCACAACTTCAGGAAGGTGACGACCGCGGCGCGGGGGGTCTGGCGGCCCACCACGGGATCGAAGTTGCCCGACCCGGTAACCGGAGCCATGACCGATTTGCCGGTGCGTTTGGTTTCCTTCTCGGCCTTGGCGCCAATCTCCTTCAGCACCGTGGAATCGAGCGCGAGGCCGAGGCGTTTCCAGCGCGGGTCGGGTTCGGTCTGGTTGAGCCGGAAGTAGTTGACCAGTTTGGGCAGCCCCTCGAGGGTGGCCCGGCTGACCTTCCAGGCGAGCTTGCCATCGGGCAACGCCACCCGCTCAAGGGAGACTTGGCCGCCAGGAATCACGCGCCAGCAGTAAGAAGTGCCGCTGGATTCCCCGGGCAATTCGGCGCAGTAGATGAACCCCAGCCGCTGCACCACAAACGCGAGGTCCCTGGCGAACAACGGACCTTTGATATCCCACATCTGGGGGCTGTGGCCGGAATTGTCGAGGCAGGCGGCGGCGGCCCCGAACTCCCCTCGGGCGACGGCCTGCCGGAAGTTCCTGAAGGTGGCCTCGGGGCTGCGGAATGCCTCGAGGAATTGCTTTTCGCCCGCCCCCTCGGCACGCGCCTTGGCTTTGAGCGCCCTGCGCATCTCGGGCACCTTCTTGACCGTTTCGCCGCTGAATTTCCACTGCCCGTCCTGGCCCCTCTGGAGGGCGATGCGGAATCCCTCCTCCTGAACGATGACAATCTCTTCCTGGGCGGCAACCTCGGGGGCGGCAACCAGCGCCACCCCGAAATGGTTGAGGATTTCACCGAGATGGACAGCGGCAAGGTCCAGAGTGGTGATGTTTTCGGAAAACAGGCGGGTGTCCAGGCAGTTGACAGCCTCCTGGATCAGTTCAGGCTTGTAGTCGAGCCCCTCGATGCAGAAATAGAAAGTTTCGAGCAGGCGGCGAGGGGAATCCTTGCGCAGCAACGGGTCCGGCTGGGAAGGGATGGCGGCAGCCGTGGAAGGAGCGGCACTCTGGGATGCGACCAAAGGGGCCGGGGCAGTTGCTGGCGGGGCTGGCGGCTGGGCAAAAGTCGCCGAACCCAGCAGGGCGCAGGCGGGCAGCAACATCAAAAGCCGGCTGGGCGTTAGCTTGGGCTTCATGACGCAATCCTTTGCGTTGCAATAACTTCCGGCAGCATGGGTCCGGTTCTGATTTCCGTGGGCCATGAAAAAAGCCCCTTGGTCATAACCAAGGGGCTTCCCATAGGCGGAATGGAAGGTTCCGGTCAACCCGACCTGAAGGTCAGGGCAAGACTTGACCTAGCCGGGTTTCTTCTCGCCCGGTTTCTGGTCTGCCGGTTTGGCCTCGGCAGGTTTTTTGTCATCGGGTTTGGGCTCTCCCTCGGGCTTTTTGTCGCCTTCGGGCTTCTTGTCACCCTCGGGAGGTTGCTCACCTTCCGGCGGGGGAGGGGGTGCTGGCTTGGCGAAAGTGAAGACACCTTGGGGCGTGGTCAGATCGAGCTTGCCCGGCTCGGTTTGCTTGGCCGTGAAAGGCGGCAGTCCAGCGGCACCGAACTGGTGCAAAACCGCCTCGTCTTCGCCCTTGCCCAACGCCAGGAGGTGGAAGACCCGGGGTTTGCCCATCGCATCGCTGGTGTTTCCGACCTGTACCGCGACCAAAGCCATGCCGCGGTCCATCGCAAGAACCTGCATCTTGGTGGCGGAGGCCACTTGCTCGGCGGTGATGCCTTCGGGCAGGGTGGGTAGGTTGTCGATCTTCTCGCAGGAGTAGAGATCCTTGGTGAGGAAGATCTTGGCCGGTGCGGCGGCTGCTGGAGCATCGCCAACCCGGGTGATGATCGCGGTTTCGTCCACATTGACGGGGATGCCGTTTTCGGCCTGTTTCAGGGTAGCGGTGTATTTGAAACCCGCGCCTTCGGCGACCAATGCCTGCTTGGAGACATCCTCACCGGGGTTGCGGGAGGACTCGATGATCTCGAGCTTGCCGCCGGTCAGGTTCAGCAACAGGTCGGTGGTGGTTTTTCTGTCTTTGCCACCGGTCGCGTCGCGGAGGGCCAGGAAGGGGCCCACTTTCTGAACCAGCCATTCGCCTTCCTTTTTCTGCGGGGCAGCGCCTTGGCGGCGGACCTCGGTGGAGACCTTGTAGCGGCCAGGATTCACGGCCGGGGCAACGGTGATGGGGGCTGGCTTGGGAGCGGTTTCCTTGCCCGCCATGGGGGCTGGCTTGGGTGTCGCCGCGGCGCTGACCAGCTCACCACCCGGCCCGATGGCCGGCGCGATATCGTCGATGTTGCCAACCGATTCCCCGCCGGCCATGGTGCAAAGGGCCATGAAGGTGGCGGGGGGAATGGTTGCTGAAAGGAAGCGGACCTTGCCATCCGCCATGATGGCGTAGGTGCCGCGCTCCTTCGATTTGGTTTTCGGGTTGAAGACCGAGGGGGACAGGAAGGGCTCGATGGGGTTGCCATCGACCGGGACTCCCCGGACTGTGCTGCCACCCCCGGCGATCCAGGGGCCTTGGGTGCTGGAAGGCACCATGAGGACCGCGATGGTATTTGCCGGGCCGTCGGTGATCTCTTTCATTTGGGTGGCGCGGTCGTAACCGAACACGCCCAATTTCGGCAGGTTGGCGGGGTTGTTTGGCAGGTTGGGTGTGTCGAGCCCGACGCCGGCAACGCCGACAAAGTGCGAGGCGCCCAGCGTTTCGCCGAGGCTGGTCCATTGCACGCGGGAAGAGCCGGTCGCGTCGACCGTGTTCACAAACCCGGGAATGTGCAAGGCGGCCAGGGCGAGGTTTTGCGGTTCGCGCCAGGAGGAAGGCTTGGCCAGAAGCGGCTCCACCTGGGGGCCCAGATTGGAACCGGGCAGCAGCGGAATCATACGAACCAGCCAAGACATGCGCAGGTCGGGCCGGTCGGCCCCTGGCAGGGAGCCGGCGGGAAACGCCTTGGCCTGGGCCGTGAAGTCGGTGAGGGCCTTGGCCAGATCATGGATGCCGTTGTAGGGCACATAGGATTCGGCCTGACCGCGGGCCTGGGCCACCGAGGATCGCATGGCCTCCATCAGGGATTCGTAAATGGGGCCTGACAGACCTTTCAGATCGATGGTGGTGATGGTCGCGGAAGCGAGGACGGAGCCATGGATGGCGCCGTTGACATCGGAGGGGCCAGCGGCGGCCGCTGGGGCGGCACCACCCAGCCCACCCGGGGCGCCTGGCCCGGCGGCCAATCCGCCTTCACCCTCACCTGTGGGAGGGCCGCTCATTCCGGGTCGGCCACCCATGGCCGGCATGCCAGCCGGCCCTGGTCCACCACCCATGGCGGGCATGCCACCACCCTTGCCGGGCATACCACCCATCATTCCGCCCATGGCGGGCATACCACCCATGCCAGGCATGCCACCCATGCCAGGCATGCCGCCCATCATTCCGCCCATCCCGGGCATGCCACCGCCGGCCGCGGCGCCGCCAGTGCCACCCTGGTTGATGGATGTTGCCACCTTGAGCGCCTTGTCACCCTCGCCACCCAGACGGGCAAAGGCCACCTTCAGGCCGGCAATCAACCACGGGTAACCCTGGGTGCTGAAAGATTTGAATTGCTGGCTATCCATACCCAGGTAAACCGCCGCCTTCAGGGCGTCGGGCTTGAAGTCGAGCAGGCTGACCGCCACCCGGAAAGACTCGGCGGCCGCACCGGAGGGGACAGAGACCCCCAGGATGGCGGCATCGGTGTTCAGGATGGGTTTGAGGGTGCCTTCAATCGATGGCGCCAAGTTTGGGTTCTTGAGGAAGCGGCCATCCACATAGAAGGTCGCCAATGCGCCTGGATTTTCCTTGTCGAGGGCCTGCAGGGCTTCTTGCATCGGCTTGGACAGGTTGAGGAATTTGTTCGGTGGAGCGGGGGGCGCAGCGCCGGCCGCGCCTCCAGGACCGGCAGGACCACCCATCATCGAGGGCATGCCGGGTAAACCAGCCATGCCGGGTTGGCCCATCCCGGCCATGCCGGGGTACATTGGGGCGCCTTCCGGGCCTCCAACCGGGGGCATGGGGGGGCCGCCGCCCATGGGCGCCTTGCCGATTCCGCCGGGGGTGGGGGCGCCAGGGCCTCCCTGGCCGCCGGGAGCGCCTCCTTCAGCGGGTGCAATCAGAGCAGGGGGCGGTGAGACCTCGGCCATGCGCTTGAGCTTGGCCAGATCAGTCTGGGCGTAAGTTTTCAGACGGTCCAGATCGCCCATGACCAGATTGGTTTCGTCCACCTGAAAAAGCCCGAGCGGGGCGGTTGGCCGGCCGCCGGAGCGCAGCAGGTTGACCATGCGGGCGAAGACGCTGGTGCTGGCATCCACCTCGCGGGGGATGAGATAGACCGTGGCGCCTTGGTTGTCCGCGCCGCCGGCCACGGGTTGGGGCTGGGCGTTGAGCCTCTTGGCGACATCTTCGGCGTTGGCGGGTTGCTCTAGTCGAAAGACAGCGAGATTCCAGGGACGGTCGAGATTCATGCAGACGGCGATTTGCTTGATGTTTTCGGGGCCGAATCCCCAAGTGGCCTCGATGCCGGCGGGATCGAGCGTTCCGGGAGCCTGCAGCAGGAGGCTGCCCAGCGACGAGGCGCGGGCCTTGTCGAGCTGGAGGCGGAAAACAGCTTGGGAGTCGGCGGGGAGAAGGTTGGAAGCGTCAGGGCCGGCTTCTTCGACGACCAGATTCACGCCGGGCGCGGCTGGAGCGGCCCCTTCGGCACCAGCGGCGTCGGGCGCGGCGCCTGCCCCGGCAATGCCACCAGGAACTTCGTTACCAGGACCGCCAGGGGTGCCCGGGGCACCAGGCATCATCCCTCCGGGCGCGCCGGGCATCATCGCGGTTGGATTGCCGGGAGAGCCGCCGGCTCCACCGCCACCTGGGGCAGAGGTTGGGGAGCTTGACCCGCCAGCCGTCTTATTGCCTCCACCAGAGTCACCTGACATCAGGAAATAGATGCCACCGCCAATCAGGGCCAGAAGTGCCACGGCTCCGACGGCGATCCCGGCTATGAGGGGGGTGTTGCCTCCCTGCTTTTTCTTGCGGGGGGCATCCTCCTCGTCGCCGTCCTCCTCGTCGAGATCCTCGTCTTCGTCCTCATCCTGGGCCTTGGGGTCCAGAACGGTGAAACGGAATTTGCATTTGGGGCAATCGGTTTTCTTGCCGGCCAACTTGGAATCAAGGAGGACCAAGTCCCCGCAACTGGGGCATTCCTGACGGAAGCTGGCCATGGCGTGTCTCCGCAAATACGGGCCGCAAAAGGATCCAACCGATCGGCCCAAAGAAAGGCGCTAAACCAAAAACGCCGGCCGAACAATTGGCGTTGGATACATCCTAAACCAACACTGGTACCGGGCGCAAAGGCAGACTGAGACAAGGCTTGGGAAAAGTTACCCTGTTTCGGGCAACCTGGTGGCCCTGGCGGGATTGCGATGGCCTGCACCGGGCTTCGGCCGGATAATGTGCCAAAAGCGCCTGGCCGTCCCGGGGAACCCATATGCTCCGCAAACAGGGTAGATATCAGAATTTGATGCTAGCGGCAGCCATTGCCATCGGGTTGTCGGCGGTGGGCTTTCTGATCCTAAAAGGTGGCAGGGCCTTGAGTTCAGGCGGATTTGCTCTGGAAATCGCCTTTCCGGCGGTGCGGGGTTTGGAGGTGGGGGCCCGTGTCCGGGTGTTGGGGGTTCAAGCCGGAGAGGTGACCCGGATCGAACTGGAAAAAGGACAGGTTCTGGTGCGCGCACGGCTGGAGGAACGATTCCGGCCCGTGCTGAAAACGGATGCTCGTCCCCGAATCACTTCCGAGGGGTTGGTGGGGGGCCAAACGCTGGATATCCACCCGGGCATCGGGAGCCAGGCGTTGGAACCGGGTGCCAGATTGCAGGGGGCCGCCCCGCCCGACTGGGAAAAGGGGTTGGAACAGTTGGCGGAATTGGGACCGAAACTGGGTGGTCGCCTGGAAGAAACGCTGGAAAGCTTGGACAAACTGACGCAGTCTGCCCGCAAAACATTGGACGGGGTGAACGCTGGTCAGGGGTCGCTTGGGAAACTAGCCACCGATAACCGCCTCTACGAGCAGATGGTGCGGCTGACCCAGCAGGGACAGGAAGCGCTGCGTGCTGTCACGCGGGACGCGGAGGCCATGCAATCGGTGCCTGGTTTCAGCAGTTTGGTGAGGGATCCAGAGCGGGCACTCATCCGGCCTGATTGCAAGGCGCGTTCGTGGTCTTTCCCGGCGGCGGATCTTTTTGAGCCGGGAACAGCGCTTTTGACAGCCCAGGGAAAACAAAAGCTGCAAACCGCTGGCAAGGAATGCGCCAAGGAAACCAAGGCTGGCTCGGAGATCGTGGTTGCCAGTTATGGCCCGCCGGGTGACGGTTCCGGCATTCCAGGCAGGCTATTGACCGAGCGTCAGGCCGAGGCGGTGGCGGAACATTTGAAGGCGGCCTTCACCATTCAAAAAACAGGTTGGCTGAGCTGGCGAAGGGTGACCACCCTGGGGATGGGGGACCAACCGCCGCCCGGTGGTAAACCCCCGCTGGAACCGGCACCCCGGCTGGAAATCTGGCTTTTTGTGCCTGTTTCATGACCATGACACGGGAAGATGACCGGGAAAAACTGGCTATCCTCTACCATCTGGGCCGGATGACCTGGCCGGATTTGCCCCTGTCACACGCCGAGTTTGAGCGGCAGGTCACCCGGTCGCTGGAGGTGGGCGGTGGCCGGGAGGGAAACCCGGTTTCCGCAAGCTCATGGATGGACCGGCTGAGATTGCGCGATTGGTGGCTTGCGGCCGCCTGCCTGCAACGGGAGGACCCAGTCTGTCGGGAAAAAGCATGGACCCGACTGGTTGCCGGCACAGTGCCGGTCACCGGCCGGCTGTTGACGGACAGCCTGATGGAGAAAGCCAGGCAGATTTACGGGGCAGACGAGGAGGCCCGCGACCGGGCCGTGTCAGGGTTTTGGGGGCTGTTGCTGGCGGGTCAGGCGGAAAAAAGCCGGGGCCCGCTGGAACGGTACGATGGGACCAGCCCGTTGATCCCCTGGATACTGACGGTCTTCCACAACCAATTGGTGGATGGAACCCGCAAACGCCCCAAAGAACATGGGGAAATTCCGCCTGAGACAACCAGGCCGGAGCGGATCGACTTGCCCGAGGCTGTGGTTCGCCGGTTTGTGGACCGGGCGGAGCAATGGCTGGCTTCCCTGAGCGACAGCGAGGTGCTCACCCTGGCCTTGGTCTGGTGCCACGGGTTGACCCAGCGGCAAGTGGCCGAGGTGTTGGGCAAACATGAATCGAACACCTCGAGGGATTTGCGCCGCATGCGGGATTCCTTCCGGTTGATGACCCGGGATTTGACGGACGGGGATGAGGTTGGTGGCGACCTGGACCAGGACGAAGTCTGGGAGACCTGCCTGATGCGCGAGATGGGGCATGTTCTGGCCGCCAATGAAAGGCTGCGGGCGATTCCATTTCCCGGGGTGGTGGTTGGATCCTGAACCTAAGATTTTGACGCCCCATTTGGCCGAAAAAAGCCGGTGAACCAGGCAGATTGGAAAGGCGGGGAGGGCGGGCCCTGCCAAAGGTGGTAAAAAAAGGAAGGCGGGCCACCCGGGCCAGGTGGAAACACCTGGAGGCCTTTGTCCACACGAAACACATCCCGACCATGGAGACAGTCAGACCATGACCGCCAGCAGGGACGCCGAGGCCCCACTCCCGGGAGTGGTGGGATCTGGCGCGGCCATGGCCGAGGTGTCGCGTCTGGTCCGCCGGGTGGCCCCCTCGCAGGCCACTGTTTTGGTGGTGGGAGAAACCGGCACGGGCAAGGAATTGGTGGCGCGATCGGTCCACCAGCTTTCCCAGCGTTCTGATGGCCCCTATGTGCGGGTGAACTGCGGGGCGCTGAACGAGAGCCTGCTGGAAAGCGAACTCTTCGGCCATGTGAAGGGCGCGTTCACGGGCGCCATCGAGAACAAGACCGGCCGGTTCGAGGCCGCTCACGGCGGAACCATTTTTCTGGATGAGATTTCCAGCATGTCGGCGAAGCTGCAGGTGAAACTGCTGCGGGTGCTGCAGGAAAACGAGTTCGAGCGCGTGGGTGAGAGCCGGACGATCCGCGTGGACGCCCGGGTGGTGGCCGCCTCGAACCAGTTGCTGGAGGACGAGGTGGAGGCGGGCCGGTTCCGCGACGACCTGTATTACCGGCTGAATGTGGTTCCCATCTACCTGCCGCCGCTACGGGAGCGCCGGGAGGACATCATCACTTTGGCCAAATTCTTCGTGGAGAAGCACGCGCAGGCCAACCGGCTGCCGGCCCCGGCATGGACCCGGGCGATGGAGGAGGCGCTGCTGCGGCACGATTGGCCCGGCAACGTGCGCGAGCTTGAAAATTACATGGCCCGAGTGGTGGTGTTGTGCCACGACGGGGGAGCGGATCCGTCGCAAGTGCCGCCACCCGGTCGGGGCGAGCGGCGTTTCAAGCCGGCCGCGGGAGCCCGGGGGCGCGGAGACATCGCCAGCCTGAGCAGGCAATTGGTGCGACTGGGAATCGAGTCGCTGCCCGAGGGGACGCTCCACGAGCGCCTGGTGGGCGGACTGGAAAGGGAATTGATCGACCAGGTGCTGGCCGATTGCGACCAGGTCCAGACCAAGGCGGCGCAGCGGTTGGGGATCAACCGCAACACGCTGCACAAGAAGGTGAACGAGCCGGGCAGGCCTGAAGATTAAGATCTAATACAGATCTGTAAAAATCTATTTCGTTATCCGGCCTGCCTCTCCTGGTATTTGTTCAGCTTGTTGTACATGGTCTTCACGCTGATATTCAGCTCGTTGGCGGCGGCGGTCTTGCTGCCGTTGTGCCGTTTCAGCGCCTCGAGGATGCACTCCATCTCGATCTCCTCCAGCGTTCGGGGGATGGAGGGCAGGGGCTGGGGTGTGGCGCCGAAGGGGGCCTGGGGTGCGGGCTGGCCGGGATGAAGGGCAGCTGGCATGGGCTCGGCAAAACCGAAGCCGGCCGGAAATCCGTGCGTTGCGGCCGGGGGAAACGACTGGGTTGCTGGCTGCGGCTGCGGCATGTAGCCGGCCGAGGTGTAGCCCGGGGGTTGCATGCGCCCCTGTGGCGGCGCCGCGGGCACCCGCACGCTGGTCGGGAAGTGCTCGGGTTCGAGCGTGCCGCCCGCCGAAAGGATGTAGGCGTGCTCCATGGCGTTGGCCATCTCACGCACATTTCCGGGCCATGCGTGGTTCACCAGCATGTCCATCGCCTGTCGGGAGACACCCTGGCCAAGCGCCTCGAGGGGGCGGCGGGCCGCGCGCGCCAGGAGGTGGCTTGCCAGCAGGGGGATGTCCTCGCGCCGTTCCCGCAGCGGGGGCATGCGGATCTCGAAGGTGTTGACGCGGAAGAAAAGGTCCTCGCGGAAATGCCCCTCGGCGACCATGGCCCGCAGGTCGCGGTTGGTGGCGCAAAGCACCCGCACATCGGTCTCGATGGGACTGGTCTCTCCCAGCCTGCGGATCTCGCCAGATTCGAGGAAACGCAGCAATTTCACCTGGATGTTGCGGTTGAGCTCGCCTAGTTCATCGAGGAACAGCGTGCCGGTATTGGCCACTTCGAACAGGCCCTTGTGGTCGCGGTCGGCGCCGGTGAAGGCGCCGCGCTTGTGGCCGAACAGCTCGCTTTCCACCAGGTTTTCCGCCAGTGCGCCGCAGTTGACGGGCACGAAGGGGTTCTTGGCGCGCAGGCTCTGCATCCACAGCGTGCGCGCGGCCAGTTCCTTGCCGGTGCCGGTCTCGCCGGTGATGAGCACGGTGGACTCGGTGGGAGCAACTGTGGCGATGAGCCGCTGCACCGAGCGCATCGCCGTGGAGTCGCCCACCAGGATGCTGGGCCCCTCAACGGCCTGGAGGCGGGTCTGCAACGCCAGGTTGGCGTTCTTCAGGTCGCGCTTCTCGGAGATCTTCATCAGGATGGCCTCGATCTCGGCCATCTTCGCGGGCTTGGTGATGTAGTCGAAGGCGCCCAGGCGCACCGCCTCGATGGCGGTCTCCATGCTGGCGTGGCCGGTCATCATGACCGCCTCGGTGTCGGGCGAGAGCCGCTTGAGCTGCTCGAGCACCTCGATGCCGCCGATGGAGGGCATGCGCAGGTCGAGGATCGCCGCGTCGAACCGGTTGGTCTCGAGCGCCTTGAGGGCCAGGCGGCCGTCGGCGAAGTCTGTGACCTCGTGGCCCATGCGGGTGAGCTCGGAGCGCATGATCTCGCGCAGGCCCCTCTCATCGTCCACGAACAGAATCCGCAATTTACCCATTGGTCACCTCGGGAATGATCGTTTCAGGCCGCCAGTCGGGGGCCCTTGAAGTTCTGGTTGTCCGCGCCGGCCTGGGCGGGACCGCCTTCCAGTGCCTGGCGGGGCAGGCGCACCACAAATCGGCTGCCCCTGCCCGGGCCCGCGCTGTCGGCCTCGATCTCGCCGCCATGCTGCTGCACGATGCGGTGTGTGATGGTGAGGCCGAGGCCGGTGCCCGACCCGGTGCGGTTACGCGTGAAGAAGGGCTCGAAGATGTTGTCGAGGGTGGCCTGGTCCATGCCGCAGCCGGTGTCCTCGAACACCAGTCGCGCCATGCCGCGCTCGGAACCCAGGCGGATGGTGAGGACTCCCCCGTCGTCCATGCTTTCGAGACCGTTGACGACGAGGTTGAGGACAACCTGCTTGATCTCCTCTGGGTTGGTCCAGGCGGTGAGGCCGGCGGCGTCCCGGGTGTCGAGCTCCATCCGCTTGCCGCGGCTGACCGGCAGGTGCTGGGCGCTGTCCAGCACCGACTGGATGAGCTTGCCCAGGTCGGTCCTTTCACGGGCCTTCTCCCCGCCGCGGCTGAAGGCGAGCAGCTTCTCGGTGATGTTTTTGCAGCGGAAAGCCTCTTCCTGGATCATGGACAGGTAGCGCTGGAAGATCTCGGCGTCGTCTGCCCCGGGGCCCTTGGACTGCCTTTGCCTGAGGCGCGACTCGAGGGCCTCGGCGCAGAAGGCGATGCTTGCGAGGGGGTTGTTGATCTCGTGGGCCACGCCGGCGGCCAGGAAGCCCACGCTGGCCAGGCGCTCGCTGCGCACCAACTGGCGGCTGCGCTCGGCCACCTGGCGCTCCAGCCCGGTCGAGTGCTCCTGCAGGCGGGCCATCATGGCGTTGAAGGCGCTGGCCAGCTCCTCCATCTCGTCGCCGCTTTCCACCTTCACGCGCACATCGAGCGTGCCCTCGCCGATGCGGGAGACGCCCTCGCGCAGGTCGCGGATGGGGTGGAACACCCAGCCGTAGAAGGCGCGCATCAGGCCCGTCATCAGCAGCAGGCCGACGGTGCTTGCGGGCACGATGATCCACAGGCTGACCTGGTAGTTGCGGCGCGAGACATTGATGTGGCGGTCGAGATCCTCGTGGATCTTGTCGCGCAGGTCGCGGCTGTCGCGGTCGAGGCGTTCGCAGATCCCCTGGGCGGCCAGTATGTAGGCGTCGCGGCCGGAGGGTTCGCCCGGGGTCTGCAGGCGCGGGGCCAGCAGGGTACCCAGCGCGTTTTCAAGGTCTTGGAGATCTTTGCCCAATGCCGCGGCGAGCTCGCGTTCCAGCACCAGGTCGCGGGGGTCTGGGCTGGAGTTGGACAATTCGTCCAGTTCGGCGGTGTATTCCCGCAGTCGGGCCCGGGCTTGGCTGAGTGGTTCGAGCAGCCGGTCGGGGGCGTCGGCCAGCCGGGTCATGCTGCCGGGGCTGACCAGCCGGGCCAGGGCCCCGCGCAATTGCTCGGCCGACTTGAGCTCACCCAGCTTGGCTCGGACATCGTTCACGGTCTGGTAGTACGACCACAGGCCGCGGAGCGTTCCAGCCAGCACCAGTCCCAGAACGCAGACCGTCAGGACCACGCCCAGAAGCAACTTGTGCTGGATCCGCCATCCGCGAGCCACGCTGGACCTCCTTGTCCGCAGGCCGTTTTTCCCGGGATTCACAGCGCTTTTCTCATGCCGCAAGAGCCCGGTTTTCATCAACGGGCAAGAGCGTACCAGAGGCCGGATTACCGGGAGGAGGTCAACTTTTTGAAAAAATTACCCGTCTGGGAGGACCTGCACGGCGCAAGGCAAGGCTTGCGCAGGGGTTGGGCCGGGAGGTGCGCTTTTTTTTCATTTCCTTCCCTCGATTTTTCAACCTCGCGCGCGCGGCGCCCCCGCCCGGTGCACTGCACGGGTGCAGTGCACCGGGCGGGTGGTGACATGCCCAACCTGACGGGCAGGGCCCGGGCCCCCCCGGGCAGCGCGGTGTGGGCAGTGGCAGTGCGTGGGAAAAAGCGTGGAAAAATGCGCTTTTTTTTCGATCACGGGTTGTTCTAGACTCTCCGCCGTCCGAGGGAATCCGCGACATTTTCACCCGGTGCGTGCGGGTGGTTTCGGTTTCCATCGGTCCCCTTGAACCAGCGGCGCCGGAACCGCCTGCTGGGGGCCAAGGATGGCCTAGTGGAGAGATGACGCATGATGCCCCGCTTGCCGCGGGTATTGGGGATTTTTCGCCCCGATGCCCTGCCTCCGCCCGGAGGTCAAGGCCTTTTTTGCATGCAGTCGAGACGACACCCAGATGCGCTTCCAGATCCAAGGTCCGACCGCCGCGTGAGGAAGGAAACCGGTTTCAGTTGGAGGGGGCCCGAGCCAACCGACTGAACCGCTGAAAAACCAAACCCATTGCGCGACAGCGCCCGACGCAAGGAAGTGTCGGGCGTGGGAAGGGCAGCCGGAAGAAGAGGCCGGCCGCCAATCCCGCAGGACCTCATTCCTCAAGTCAAGGAAGCGATCCAAAAATGAGCCGATCTCCCGTTCTATTCAGAGTCGATGCCGATCCCGAGCAAGGTTATGAGCAAGTTTCGCGGTGCCATGTTTTCGCGGCCGCCCTGCAGCGCCGCCGCCGCACGGCCTATTTCCTTTCCCGGCTGGACCCGGGCTCGATGATCCTGCCGCTGAAGCGCGGTGGCAACGAGTTCATGGAAGCCGAGTCCCCCATCGGTACGAAGGAGGACCTGGAGGAGACGCTTCGGGAAATTCGTCGCCTTTCGCCCGCCGCGGTGGTGGTGGATTCCCCCAACGCCGACGAGGACTACCTGGGCCGTCTGGCCAAGGCGGCCCCGCTGGTGGTGACCCTGGATCACCACGCGGCGCATCATTTTCCCAGTCGGCTGGTGGTCAACCCGCTGCTGGGGCCCTCCCGCGAGGCGTATGACCACGGCGACAGGACGCAACTGCTGCTGGGTGAGCGCTACGCGCTGATCCGCAGCGAGATCCGCCGGCTGCGTCCGCTGCGTTCCCAGGAACCGCAGACCCCCTTCCGTGTCGCGGTCGCCCTTTCGGAGCATGATCCGGACGGTTTCACCGCCGAGGTGGTGAAGCTGCTGCTGGAAACCCCCGGGGTTGAGAAGGTGGATGTGGTGGGTCGCGCCCATCACCGCGGCCTGGACACCCTGCGCGCCATGACCGAGGAAGGCGCGGGTGCCGGCAGGCTGGAAATCGCCACCGAGGCCAACGAAGTGGGACAGAAGCTGGTGCGCTGTCACGCGGCGATCACCAGCGGCACCGCCTGGTCGCTGGAGCTTGCCTGCATCGGCGTGCCCCAGTTGCTGGTGGTGCAGGACGAGGCCTATTGGCCCACGGCCCGCCGTCTGGAGGAGGAAGGCGCGGCCACCTGCGTGGGTTCGATGGAGAACCTGCAGCCGCAGAACTTCAAGCAGGCGGTGGTGGACCTGCTGGCCGATCCGCTGGAGCGGCAGGCGATGGCCCGCTGCGGCCGCCAACTGATCGACGGCCGCGGCCCCGACAGGTTGATCCTGGCCCTGGAAGTGCTGTTGCACCCCTACCGCCAGATCCAGACCTTCGCCGAGGCGGCCTGACCTGCTTCGAGAGCTGTCCAATCAAGCACAGGCCTGGCCCGCGAGGGCCAGGCCTTTTTTGTTGGTGTTCACTGCCCAAACCTGGTGGGCCAAGTGCCATGGCCGGGCTACCCCTTGCCCCCGTCGCTTGCATGCCGGATGCTAGGCAATCAGGAAATTCGGGTTCTCTTTACCCCGGGCGATAGCCCCAGGGAGGCGCAACATGTTGAAGGCCATGGTGTTGGGGTTGGCGGTGACCGTTTTGGGTGCCGACCCCTGGGTGGTTTACCAGGGGCAGGGATCTGGCAAGCCGGGCTCGGGCAAGAAGGTGGTTTTGGTGAGCGGGGATGAGGAATACCGCTCGGAGGAGGCGTTGCCGCAGTTGGGGCGGATTCTCGCCAAGCACCACGGCTTCAACTGCGTGGTGCTGTTCGCCATCGACCCGAAGACCGGCGAGATCAACCCGAATGTGAACAACAACATCCCGGGTCTGGAAAACCTGGCGGACGCCGACCTGATGATCATCGCCACGCGGTTCCGCAACCTGCCGCCTGAGCAGATGGCGCATATCGATGGATACCTCAAAAAAGGAAAGCCGGTGATCGGCTTGAGGACCGCCACCCACGCCTTTAACATGGACGGCAAACACCCCTACGCCCGCTACGGCAATGGCTACCCCGGCAACGGGGCTGAAAAGGCGTGGGCCGAAGGCGGTTTCGGCCGCATGGTGCTGGGCGAGAAGTGGATCAACCATCATGGCAACCACGGCTCCGAGGCGACCCGGGGCCGCATGGCTCCCGGAGCTGGCGATCATCCGATTTTGACCGGGGTGAAGGACGGCACGGTGTTCGGGCCCACCGATGTCTACGGCGTGCGTTTGCCGCTGCCGGGCGACTCGCAACCGCTGCTGCTGGGCGAGGTGGTTGCCGGCATGAAGCCGGACGATCCGGCGGTTGCCGGCAAGAAGAACCAGCCGATGATGCCGGTAGCCTGGACCAAAACCTACATGGCCCCCGGTGGTGACGCCAAGGGGCGCGTCTTCACCACCACCATGGGATCATCCACCGACCTGGTCAACGAGCCTTTCCGCCGCCTGCTGGTGAACGCGGCGTATTGGGCGACCGGCAACGAAAGCAAGATCACGCCCGACGCATGTGTGGATATCGTCGGCACCTTCAAGCCCACCAAATTCGCCTTCAACGGATACACCAAAGGCGTGAAGCCAGCCGACCTGGCCGGCTGGGAGTGAGATCACCCTGTTTTGGCGGATGACACGGGAGCATGACCATGAAGACCTTGCGTTGGCTGGCCGGCTTGGCCGCAGTGATGGCCCTGGGCGGAGTGGCATCCGCGGCCGAGCATGACCTGTATGTGGGAACCTACACCGGCAAGACCTCCAAGGGCATTTACAAGCTGAGCTTTGACGATGCCACCGGCAAGCTTGGGGAGCCTGAACTGGCGGCGGAGATGGGGAGCCCCTCGTTTCTGGCCATCGATCCGGCCCGCAGGATCCTGGTGGCGGTGGGCGAGATCGATCGCCCGAAGGTGGGCGGCGGGGTGAGATCCTTCAGGATCGGCGACGGAGGCAAGCTGACCCCGGTTTCCGAGCAGCCAACCATCGGAGGCGGGCCCTGCCATGTGAGCATCCATCCATCGGGCCGGGTGGTGCTGGTGGCGAATTACGGGGGCGGGAGTGTGGCTTCCTTCCCGCTGGATGCCGATGGCAAACTGGGACCGTCCGCCAGTTTCATCCAGCACCAGGGCACTGGGCCCAATCAGGGGCGGCAGGAAAAGGCCCACGCCCATTCAATCAATGTGGACCCCAGCGGGAAATACGCCCTGGCAGCCGACCTGGGGACCGACCGCGTGTATGTCTACCGGGTTGACCCAGCCACAGCCAAGCTGACTGCTGCCGGTGAGGCGAAGATCGCGCCGGGCAGCGGGCCGAGGCACCTTTGCTTTGATCCCGACGGGAAAACAGTCCGGGTGATCAACGAGCTGAAGAACACCATCACCAGCCTCAGGTGGGATGCTTCCAGCGGCAAGCTGGAGGAATTCGACACCGCCACCACGCTGCCCGCCGATTTCAAGGGGGAGAGCTACACCGCCGAAGTGGTGCCGCATCCCACCGGCAAGTTCATCTACGGCTCCAACCGCCGGCATGACAGCATCGCCGCCATGGCCGTGGGTGAGGGTGGAAAATTGAAGCTGGCGGGCCTGGCCAGGGAAGGTGTGAAGGAGCCGCGCAATTTCATCGTGGATCCGACCGGAAAATGGCTGCTGGTGGGCAGCCAGAACGCGGACAGCATCGTGGTGTTTCCCATCGACCGGGAGACCGGTATCCCGGGTCCCCAGGGGACCATCACCAAGGTGCCCACGCCGGTATGCCTGAGGCTGCTGGCAACAGGGCGCTAGGGCGCGTTGAAAGGTTGTCGAAATGGTGACCGGCTTTGGATTGGTGGTGCTTTTGCTGGCGGGATTGATTTTTGCACCCGTGGTTGTGACCGTGCTCCGCTGGATCTATCTGGGGTTTTGACATGCTGATCCTGGGAATGATGCTGATGGCGCAAGGGCAAACAGGCGACGCCGTCTCCTGGCGTTTGCGGAGCCGCTCGGCGGATGGCAAACCGGCTGAAACCGCGGTTGCCTGGGATCCGAAAAAGACCGCCGTCATCGTCTGCGACATGTGGGATCTGCACCATTGCCTGAACGCGGTCCGCCGCGAGAAGGAGATGGCGCCCCGGGCCGATGCGTTCCTTAAGGCGGCCCGCGCCAAGGGCATGTTGATCATCCACGCGCCCAGCGATTGCATGAAACCCTACGAGGGAACTCCCGGGCGCAAGCGGGCGCAGGAGGTGCCCAAGGCTTCGAACCTCCCCAAGGATATCGGCCAATGGTGCTCGAAAATCCCTCCCGAGGAGCAGGGCAAGTACCCCATCGACCAATCTGATGGCGGCGAGGACGATGATCCCGTCGAACACGCCCGGTGGGCTGCCGAGTTGAAGGCCAAGGGGCTGAACCCGCGCGCGCCCTGGACCCGGCAAACGGACATGATCACCATCGACCAGGGGCAGGACGCCATCACCGACTCGGGCGTGGAGGTGTGGAACCTGCTGGAATCACGCGGCATCGAGAATGTGCTGCTGGTTGGCGTGCATGTGAACATGTGCGTGGCCGGCCGGCCGTTCGGCCTGCGTCAAATGGCCAAAAATGGCAAGAAGGTGGCGCTGGTGCGCGACCTCACCGACAGCATGTACAACCCCGGGTGCTGGCCAAATGTCCCGCATCACCGGGGCACCGAGTTGTTCATTGAGCATCTGGAAAAGTATGTAAGCCCGACGGTGACCTCCAGCCAACTGCTGGGTGGCGACCCTTTCCGGTTCAAAATCGTCACAGGAGATTGAACGAGATTTTCGGAAGCTTCTTGTGGATCACATGCGCCAAAATAGGAAAAAAAAGCAAGCTCCAAAACATGCTAGTAAAGTCCATAAACCAATGCAAAGGGTGATGGGCGCCCCCACCATGCCCACGGTGCGGATCGCTTCGGTGGCAAGCGCGTTGCCGCCTCCGGGTGCCAGGATCGGTTTTGGCAGGAACCGCTCCTTGTGCCAAAACCTTCTCTGGAGTGCCTGGCCCACCCATGCCACCGCCAGCACCCCCGCCAGAATGAGCCACGCGTAACCTGAATCCAGAATGCCGACAATCACCAACGACACCACCACGCAGATTCCCAGGGTGATGCAAGCGAATTTATACAGCCGCCAGAAGATCGAGCCCTTGGGCTGGATGGCCTGCTTTGCTTTCTTGAGCACCTTCTTGGAAACCGGCGGCGCCGCCGGAGGGGGTTCGGGGGTCTGAAAGGTGGTGGCGCACCAGGGGCAGAACAACTCTTCGCCGGGCGAAACCTTCCCCAACAGGGGCATGCAACAGGCGGGGCAAGGGAATGCCATCCGCACTTTTTGGGGCGGGCGGAACGGCCACAGGCCCACCGCAGCCATGTCCAGCATGCGGGTGATGCGCCCCACCTGGGGTGCGCTCATCGGGGCCAGGGCTTTTTCAGGGCCCATCAACCAGGTCAAAAACCAACGAACCAGCCTCACCATCACCAAGATGAAAATGCCCGCCATCACGACGAATGGAAGCAGCGAGAAAAGGGAAAAAGCTGAGACCAACGGTGCACCACTTCGGATTCACGGAAGGCTGGAAGGGTTTTTCCCTCCAATCTATTCCAGTTTAACCCAGCCGGAAGGCGGTGTGGCCCTCATCTGCATGGCGGTCCGTTGGGCCTACGCCAGTAGCTCTCCCCGTCCGATTGGCCGGATTCCGCCGAATCCGCGGGCTACTTTTTTTCCATGCATTCCAGCCATGACGATTGGGCCGGCTGTAGCCCGGACAATGCAATGGGTAAGGCCTTCATAATGCCGGGCTAAAGGCGATGTAGGGGTAAAATGGAGAAGATTGGAATATGGGCTGAGTTTTCAGACAGGTTCGTGAGGTTGATCATGCGGCGTGAACTGCGCGGTTGGCGGGTGCTGGTCACCGGGGCTTCCCAAGGCATCGGGGAGGCGTTCGCGTTGGAGATGGCCAAGGCGGGTGCCCGCCTGGCCTTGACGGCCCGGTCGGAAGACAAGCTGGACGCGGTGGTCCAGTCGGTCCGGATCGCGGGAGGCGAAGCCCACGGTATACCCGCGGATTTGACCAACGAGTTGGATCGCAAGGCGGTGCTCGGCTCCGCGGTGGAAGTGCTCGGCGGGCTGGACGGGTTGGTCAACAACGCCGGCCTCGGGTCCTGGAACCATTTCGCCGACGGCACAGAACAGGGTTTCCGTGACATGATGGAGATCAATTTCTTCACCCCGGCCGAACTGATGCGGGAAGCCATCCCGGTGCTGATGAAGGGGCATCAGCCGGCGATCATGAACATCGCCAGCCGGTGTGGTCGGTGCGCGCTGCCCTCCTGGACCGAGTACTCGGCCAGCAAGGCCGCGCTGGTGGGTTTGACCGAGAGCCTGCGCACCGAATATGCCCGGTTTGGCATCGATGTGCTGCTGTCCCTGCCGGGCAAGACAGCCACCGATTTCCTGCGGAACTGCCGAATGGCCACCGGGAAGGCCCAACTCAAATTCGAGGAGGGGATGCGGCCGGAGGTGGTGGCCAAGGCGCTGGTGAACCAGCTTGTCCGCAACAAGCGCGAGACCTGGATCGGCCGGGATAGCTACTGGATGTTGATGGTGCAGCGGTTCATGCCGGGCCTGATCCGGCGGAAACTGGCGTCGAAGGTGCGTGAACTCTACGCGCCCGCAGCCTGAGCCCGGGGCGACCGTATTTAAATCAAGCCAACCAGCCGAGGAGCCCTGCCCCATGTGCGGCATCGCGGGAATGATAGACCTGTCCGGATTGCGCCGCCCCGTGGAACAGGCGCGGGTCCGGGCAATGGCGCAGGCGATTGTCCACCGCGGTCCGGATGATGACGGGTTTTTCTTCGCCCCTGGGATCGGCTTCGCCAACCGCCGGTTGAGCATCGTCGGTCTGGCGGACGGGAAGCAGCCGCTGGCCAACGAGGACAAGAGCATCCATGCCGTGTTCAACGGCGAGTTTTACGATTACCCCGAGCTGAAGGCGGAACTCGAGGGGCGCGGCCACACCTTCCGCACCCATTGCGACACCGAGCTGATCCCGCACCTGTGGGAGGATTACCAGGACCGCCTGGTGGACCGCCTGCAGGGCCAGTTCGCCTTCGCCGTGTTCGACAGCCGAAACAACCGGGTGGTGCTGGCCCGCGACCAATTCGGCATCTGCCCGTTGTACTGGGCCCGGGTGCGGCACGGGGACGGCGAATGGCTGCTGTTCGGCAGCGAGATCAAGGCGATCCTGTCGTCTGGCATGATCGTGCCCCGGCCAAACCGCCGCGGCATCAGCGGGTTTTTCACCTTTTTCAGCATGCCCGGGCCGCTGACGGTTTTCGAGAACATCCAGGCTCTCCGGCCGGGCCAGATCCTGGACATCCGGCTGCCGGACAACCGGCCGGCCCTGGTGGAGCGGCGCTCCTACTTTGACCTGGAGTACCCCGAGCAGGGCAAGGAGCGGATCGGCTCCATCCCCGAATTGGCCGACGAATTCGAGAAGGTCCTGTATGACTCGGTCCAGCGGCGGCTGCGCGCCGATGTGCCGGTGGTCAGCTACCTGAGCGGTGGCGTGGACTCTGGCATCGTGGTGGCAATGGCCAGCAAGGCCTTGGGTCGGCCGATCCCGTCGTTCACCATCCGCATCACCGACCCTGCGCTGGACGAAACCAGCCGGGCCATGGAAACGGCCCGTCATGTCGGCTGCGACCCGTATGTGGTCGATTTCGGCGCCGGCGAGGCGATGAAGACCTACCCCGACCTGGTGACGGCGGCGGAAAGCCCGGTTATCGATACCTCCTGCGCGGCGCTGTTGATGCTGTCGCGCGCCGTGCACGACCGGGGCTACAAGGTGGTGCTCACCGGCGAGGGTTCAGACGAGTGGTTGGCCGGGTACCCCTGGCACAAGATCCACAAGATGACCCGGTTCATGGACCTGCTGCCTGGGATGCCACTGTCGCACAAGCTGCGGGACGCGGCCATGATCCTGGGCGGCGGGCCGCGTTACCCGGAAAGCCAGCGGGCCAGCATCCGCGCCAGCGTGGGCGGGCACAACGGTTGGCTGGATTTTTATGGCATCGTCGGTTTGTCGAAGCTGCGCCTCTTCTCCCCCGAGCTGCTGGAGCTGGCCCTCGACCATAACCCCTACCAGGACCTGGAACTGCCCACGTCCAAGTTGAACACCTACCACCCGCTCAACCGGGAGCTGTATCTCTCCGGCCGGGCCCACCTGGTGGGGCTGCTGCTCAACGCCAAGGGCGACCGGATCGCGATGCACAACTCCGTGGAGGCGCGTTACCCCTTCCTGGACGAGAAGGTGTTCCGCTTCCTGGCCGACATCCACCCCAAATACAAACTGCGCCGCACCACCGAGAAGTATTTGTTGCGGGTGATGGCGGAACGCTGGCTGCCCAAGAACATCGCCTGGCGGCAGAAGGCGATGTTCCGCGCCCCCTTTGACTCGCTGTACCTGGACAACGTGCCCACCTTTGTGGAGCAGCTCCTGTCCGAGGAGTCGTTGCGCAAAACGGGTTACTTCGAACCTTCCAAGGTGGCTCACTGGCGGGAGAAGTACAAATCCCTTGGCAGGTTCAACGCCACCCGGCTTTCGGTGGAGATGGGATTGATCGGCGTGGTGTCCACCCAGTTGTGGCATCACACCTATGTCGATCCATCTCTGTGTGAACTGCCAGGATGGCAGGCTCCTATCATATCCTGATTAGCCAAATATCCTATTCTTCCAGACAGGCGCAACCTGCGCCCATGTCATCTCTCGGGTGGAAAGTTGGGTTCCGGACCCCCCGTTGGCGTTGCCCGGGGGGGGTATGGTCTGTGCTATACTGACCTGCCATGTCATACGCACTTACCACCCTTTGGCACGAGCGCCAGCGCTACCTCACCGCCATCCTGGCAGTGGCATTTTGCGCCCTGTTGGGGTGTGTCCAGTTTGGATTGTTGCTGGGTTTGTTCTCCATCACCAGCATGCCGGTCGATAACAGTCGTGCGGACATCTGGTTAGGTGCGCCCAAGGTGCTGGGTGTGGACCTCGGCCGGCCCATTCGCGAGAGTCAGGCCCTTGCCCGGCTTGCCAGCCACCCGGACATCGAGCGGGTGGAGGGCTTCCTGCAGGGTTTTTCCTATTGGGCCCGCAAGGATGGCGGCCAGGAGCTGTGCATGGTGGTCGGCAGCCGACTGGAACCGGGGTCGATGGGGCGCAACACCGCCCTTGAGCGATACCCCGACCTGGCGGAGGCGCTGACCGAACCCGGCACCGTGGTCTTCGACGAGTCAGACAAGGAAAAATTGGGAGTTGAAAAGGTCGGGGACGAGGCCGAGGTGGCCGGATCCCGAGTCCGGGTGGTCGGCTTCGTGAAGGGGGCCAAGGGTTTGGCCGCCCCGTTCATCTTTTGCTCGCTCACCACCGCCCGGCCCCTGCTGCGCTGCTTCCCGGGCCAGATCACCTACGCGCTGGGCAAGGTCAAGGAGGGGGTTTCCCCCGAGGATGTGGTGGCCTCGCTGCGCCGCCGTTACGCCCCCGCACCGCCCAAGGCCGATCCTGTCCCGAGCCGGGACATGGGTGTCCTGTCCATCCTGAACGAGAATTCCCCCAGGGAATCCGCCGAGGAAAACGCCTTGGGCCAAGATTCCCAGGCGGAGCTTTCCATATTCACCAGCAGCGAGTTTTCGCGCCGCACGCGCATCCACTGGCTCACCAAGACCAAGGGTGGATTCGCCCTTGGGTACGCGGCGGTGCTGGGCCTCATGGTGGGCGCGGTGGTCACCAGCCAGACGCTGTATTCGGCCACGGCGTCCTCGATCAAGGAATTCGCCGTGCTGAAGGCGATGGGCATCCCCCGCTGGCGGGTGAGCCTGCATGTGATGACGCTCGCCGCATGGGTGGGCGTGATCGGCATCGGGGTCGCCATCCCCGCCGTGTTCGGCTTGGCGGCCGTCGCGGAGGTGTGGGGTGTCCAGATGAAGCTGGAAGGGTGGCTTCTGGTGACCGTCTCGGTGGTCACCTTGCTGATGGCCATTGGCGCGGGGTTGTTCGCCCTGCGTTCGCTGCGCGGCGTGGAACCTGCGCTGCTGTTGCGCTAGGACCGTTGGAGGGTTGGGCGCTTGATCCAGGAAGGCTCCGGAATCGGCGAGCGCGTGTGGGGTTCGGACCCGATCCTGCAGGGTCTGGACCTGGTGCGCGCCTTCGGCGACGGCGGCTCGCTCTCGCGGGCCGTGGACGAGGTGTCCCTGGAGGTGCACCGGGGCCAGTTTGTCCTGATGATGGGTCCTTCCGGCTCGGGCAAGAGCACGCTGCTTGCGATGCTGTCCGGACTGCTCCGCCCCGACGAGGGACGCGTGATCTGCATGGGCGAGGATATCTGGTCGCTCAACGACAAGGAACGGGAGCAGTTCCGTCTCGACCATTGCGGGTTTGTGTTCCAGGGTTACAACCTGTTCCCCTCTCTGACCGCCCGCGAGCAGATTGAACTGGTGGCCCGCTGGGGCCAGGGGGCCACCGCCTCCGAGGCGCGCGACATGACCGATGTCCTCCTGGAAAGGCTGAACCTGATCGACCGCGCCCACCTTCGCCCAGCCCAGCTTTCGGGCGGCGAGAAGCAGCGTGTCGCCATCGGCCGGGCCCTGATCAAGGCGCCCGACATCCTCTTCGCGGACGAGCCCACCAGCGCGCTGGACTGGGCCCACGGCGAGGAGGTGGTGAAGATGCTGCGCCAACTCAGCAAGGACAACGGCACCACCGTCGTCTGCGTGACGCACGACCACCGGCTTGTCCCCTTCGCCGACCGCCTGGTCGACCTGGAGGACGGCCGGCTCAAACGCCAGAGCTACGGCTTCCACGGCGTGACCGGGCCGAGCGGCCATCCCACCCATGAACCCGGCGAGATCAATCCAGCGATCCCCGCCAAGCCCACACTCCGTTACAGGGCCACACCATGAGCGCCTCCCCGACGACCCAAAGCCCCTCCACGCAGGGCGCCACGGCCAACACGTCCCACCTTCAGCCGGGAACCCAGCGGGTGGTGCGCCGTCCGCAGCGCAACCCGGGCCCGTTTTTGGGTCTCCTGCTTGTGCTGGCCGTGCTGGCCTCGGTGCTGGGGCTGGCCTACCTGGTGAAGCCGGCCGAGTTCAAGCGGGTGGTGGGCAACCTGGGCAAACGGCTTTCGGGCGACGCCAAACCGGCCGGCGCCGAGCTGTCCGACCTGCCGATGAACCGCACATTCTGCATCGCCCATGTGGATGCCGAGCACGGCCTGGCCCCGCTTTACCCGCTGCAGCCCGGCCGGGTGAAGCAGGTGCTGGTGGACGAGGGGCAGAAGGTGCAGAAGGACCAGATCCTCTTCACGCTGGATGACCGCATCGCCAAGGCCCAGTTGGAGGAGGCCCAAGCAGCCGTGGCCGCCAGCAAGGCCCAGTGGGACAACGCCAAGCAGCTGGAAACCCAGCACCGTGAGAAGATCGCCGGGCAGCAGAAGGTGGTGGATGGCAGGAAGGCCCTGGCCGACGCGGCCCGGCGCATGTTCGAGAACCTGCAGTCGTCCTCCATCGCCCCCACCAAGGACCAGATGTTCTCGGCCCAGATGCAGGCCGAGGCCGCCCAGGCCGAGGTGGACGCCCGCAAGATCGAGCTGGAAGCCCTGCAGAAACTGAACCCCACCTTCCAGGTTTCTCAGGCCGAGAGCGATCACAAGGCCAAGGAAGCCCAGCTCAAGAAAGCCCAGGTGGCCCTCGACGAGATGGTGGTGCGCGCCCCGGCCGATGGCACCATCCTGCGTTTGAGCGTCCAGGTGGGCGAATCTCTGGGGCCGACACCCCGCATGCCGGCCATCCAGTTTCTCCCCTCGGGCAAGCAGGTTGTGCGGGCCGAGGTGGAGCAGGAGTTCGCCACGGCCGTCCGGGTGGGCCAGAAGGCGATCATCTATGACGACGCCCGCAGCCGCCGGGACGCTCCCCTGGCCACCGGCAAGGTGCTGAGCGTCTCCAGTTGGTACAGCCCCCGGCGTTCCATGGTGATGGAACCCCTGCAGTACAACGACATCCGCACGCTGGAATGCCTCATCGAGGTGGACCCGGCCCCAGCCAACCAGAGCCCCGACAACCTGCTGCGCATCGGTCAACGGGTGAGGGTGGAATTGGAAACCGGCGGGGCGGCGGGTAAAAAGGAACCAGTGGAAAAGTCGCAAGGAAAGGCGCAGCCCTCGGCATCGAAGGGCTCCTCACCCAACCCGTCAGCGAAGGTGGCAGGATCCTGATCGTAGTCTCGACCAACCGACCCTTTCGCCAGGCTTCCCATGGGGGCCTGGTGCTGTTGTTTTGCTCAGTCGCGGCCGGCCTTCTGGCCTGCGGGTGCTCGGAACCACTTCCCCAGAAGGGACACTTGGTACCCGACCGGGAGGGCGGTCCCGAAATCGCCCTCGCCGATCCCCAACCGCCCGCCACACCGGCCGGGGAGCCAGATTTCAAGGCTGACAAACCTGCTTCCCCGATTGACCCAGATGCCCAGGCGTTCCTGGCCGACCCGGTCGCCTGGTTGAAGGGTTGCCTGGCCCGCCAGGCGGATGTGCGCGACTATACCTGTGTTTTCTCGCGCAAGGAGAAGCCCAAGGGGCACAATCACCTGCATGCCAGCACCATGGATGTGGAGTACCGTGACAAGCCGTTCGCCGTGCGCATGCGCATGGTGAAGGGTGGCAGCCGGCTGGCCCGCGAGGTGCTTTACGCCGAGGGTGAGAACAAGAACCAGATGGTGATCCTGCCAGTCGGGGTGCTGGCCTGGGGCGGTTTGGCCTACCGCAATCCCCTGGATCCGGAGGTGATGGATGGTCACCGCAACCCCATCACCAAATTCGGCCTGAAACAGACGCTGGAACGGACCATCTCCGATTGGGAAACCCTGCGCAAGGATGCCCCGCTGCAGGTGCGCTGGCTGGGCTTGCAGGCCACACCCGAGCTGGACGGGAAGCACTGCCTGGTGGTCATCCGCGAGGGGGCGGCCGACCCCGATGATCCGGCCATTCGGTCCGAGACGATCTGGATCGATCCGAAGACCCGCCAACTGGTGGGCAACCGCCTGACGGATGACAAGGGCGGCGTGATTGCCGAGTACTGGTACAACAAACTGGTGAATAATCCGGAACTGCCCGCCAACCGGTTCAAAATCGCCACCCTGAAATGATTTTCGGCCCATTCCGGCCGGCCTTTGACGGTTCCCCCTAACCGTATCCATGCTTTATACTTGCAGATTGCGAACGATTGATTCGGAGCTGCAAGACCATGCCTTTTGCCAAGGTTGAGACTCAGGTCGATTTCCCGGCCCTGGAGCGGGCCATTCTGGAACTGTGGCAGAAGGAAAAAACCTTCGAGCGGCTGGTGGAGCGGAACGCCAAGGGCGCCCGCTGGTCGTTTCTGGACGGCCCCATCACCGCCAACAACCCGATGGGCGTGCACCACGCCTGGGGCCGCACCTACAAGGACGCCTTCCAGCGGCACCATGCCATGAAGGGGCACCGCCTGCGCTACCAGAACGGTTTCGACTGCCAGGGGCTGTGGGTGGAGGTGGAGGTCGAGAAGGAACTTGGCCTGAAGAGCAAAAAGGACATCGAAAACCTGGCGGGGGACCGGTTTCAGAGCATCGACAAGTTTGTCGAGCTGTGCAAGGCGCGCGTGGACAAGTTCGCCCGGGTGCAGACCGAGCAGAGCATCCGTCTGGGCTACTGGATGGACTGGGACCGGCCCGAGGACTGGGCCAAGCCCGCCGATGACCGGCGCAGCTACTTCACCATGTCCCAGACCAACAACTACGCCATCTGGGGCTTTTTGAAGAAGTGCAACGACCGCGGGCTGGTCTACCGCGCGCATGACTGCATGCCGTTCTGCCCCCGCTGCTCGGTGGGGCTGAGCCAGATGGAGATGTCGGAGGGCTACCAGATGGTGGCCCACCGATCTGTGTTCTTCAAGCTGCCCATTCAGGGCAAGCCGGGCGAGTTCTTGTTGGCCTGGACCACCACGCCCTGGACGCTGACCAGCAATGTGGCTGCTGCGGTGAACCCGGAGCTGACCTACCTGCGCGTCTCGCACCGCGACGAGATTTACCATATGGCCAAGGGCGCCTTTACCGCCGCGCGCCTGGAGCAGCAGTTCAAGGACAAGGAATGGATCGACGGCGTGCCCAAGCTGAAAAGCCTGGAGCAGTTGTTCAAGGAAAAGGGTGGCTTTGAGATCGTTGGCGAGGTGAAGGGGGCCGACATGGTCGGCTGGGCCTACGAGGGCCCGTTCGATCACCTCGAGGCCCAGTCCAGCCCGGGGGGCTACCCCGAGGATATCGCCCGCGTGGCGCTGTCGCGCGACTGGACCGACAGCGTTCCCGCCAACCGGGCCCACCGCGTGGTCGCCTGGCGCGAGGTGGGCGAAACCGAGGGCACCGGCATCGTGCACATCGCCCCCGGTTGCGGTCGGGAAGACCTGGGTCTGGGGCGTGAAAATCGTCTGCCACCCGTGGCGCCGCTCGATGAGTACGGCTGCTTCCTGCCCGGCTTCGGTGAACTGGCTGGCAAGAGCGCGCTCGACCCCGCTGTGCCGGACACCGTGTTCGCCCACCTGGAAAAAAATGGCAAGCTGTTCGCGTGGGAGAAATACCCCCACAAGTACCCGCACTGCTGGCGCTGCAAGACCGAGGTCCTTTTCCGCCTGGTGGATGGCTGGAACATCTCCATGGCGTGGCGCGAAGAAATCATGCGCGTCTGCGACGATGTGAAATGGATCCCCGAATTCGGCCGCCAGCGCGAGCTGGACTGGCTGAAGAACATGGGCGACTGGATGATCTCGAAGAAACGCTACTGGGGCCTTGCCCTGCCCATCTGGGTGGATGAGGAGAGTGGCGACTTTGAGGTGATCGGCAGCCGCGAGGAGCTGAAGGAACGGGCGGTGGAAGGCTGGGCCGAGTTCGATGGCCACACCCCGCACCGGCCATGGATCGACCTGATCAAGATCCGCAACCCGCGCACCGGCAACCTGATGAGCCGCATCTCCGATGTGGGCAACCCCTGGCTTGACGCAGGCATCGTGCCGTTCTCGACCATGGGCTATTACAAGGACAAGGCCGAGTGGGAGAAGTGGTTCCCCGCCGACCTGATCACCGAGTGCTTCCCCGGCCAGTTCCGCAACTGGTTCTACGCGCTCTTGGCCATGTCCACCATGCTGGAGGCCAAGGCGCCGTTCAAGACCCTGCTGGGCCACGCCCTGGTGCGCGACCAGACCGGCGACGAGATGCACAAGAGCAAGGGGAACTCCATCCCCTTCGAGGGCGCCGCCGACAACGGCTACGAGATCAAGGGCAAGAACGGGAAGATGGAAAAGCACCCGCCGATGGGTGCTGACCTGGTGCGCTGGATGTTCTGCCGGCAAAACCCGTCGCAGAACATCAACTTTGGCCCGCAGATCGCCGAGGAGGTGCGCGCCCGGTTCCTGCTGAAGCTGTGGAACACCTACGCGTTTTTATGCAACTACGCCCGGCTGGACGGATTTGACCCCTCGGCTCCCCAGGTGCCGCTCGAGCGCCGCACCGACCTGGACCGGTGGATTTTGTCCGATCTGCAAAAGCTGATCCGCCAGGCTGAGCACGCTTTCACCCACTACGACCTTGCCCCTTTCTGCCTGGAGGTGGAGCGGTTCATCGATGACAAGCTCAGCAACTGGTATGTGCGCCGCAACCGCCGCCGGTTCTGGAAAGCCGGCGCGGGCGAGGACAAGACGGCCGCCTACCAGACGCTGCACACGGCGGTCTCGGTGGTTTGCCGTTTGGTGGCGCCGCTGATCCCGTTTGTCACCGACCACATGTACCGCAACCTGCATGAAGACGGCGCGGAGAGCAGCGTGCATCTGGCCCTGTGGCCCTATGCCGACGAAAGCATGGAGGACGCCGCGCTCAGCGAGGAGATGGAGGCGCTGCTGCGGCTGGTAAGCCTGGGCCTGTCGGCCCGCAACAACTCGAAGATCAAGGTGCGACAGCCGTTGGCCGAAATCGTCATCGCCGCCGGCACAGAGGCCGAGGCCCGTGCCGCCGCGCGCTTTGGCGACCAGATCGCCGAAGAGCTGAACATCAAGAAGGTGACCGTGCATCCCGCCGGCGCCGGTCCGCTCCTCACCGCCGAGGTGAGTCTGAACCTGAAGACCTGCGGCCAGCGCCTGGGCGCCCGGCTGAAGGAGGCGCAAACCGCCCTGGCGGCGCTGGACCCCACCGAGGTGGCGGGCAAGCTGCTGGCTGGCGGCACGGTGGAGATTGGCACCTCCACCGGCCCCGAACCGCTCACGGCCGCCGATGTGCAGATCACCCACAAGGGCCGCGAGGGATTCACCGGCGTGGCCGACCGCGCCACCCAGGTCGCGCTCGACACCCGCGTCACCCACGAGCTGTCGCTGGAGGGCATGGCCCGCGACATCATCCGCCAGGTGCAGGACCTGCGGAAGAAGTCCGGCCTGGAGATGGAAGACCGCATCCAGCTCCACCTGGCCAGCGACAACCCCAAGGTGGCCGAGGCGATCGAGGCGCACCGCGCGGGCATCGCCGCGGAGACCCTCACCACCCACTGGAAGGCGGGCGGCAGCCATGCGGCTTCCGCGCAGGTGGATGGCGCGAAACTGGATATCCAGTTGGAGAAGGTTTAGCCGTTTGCAAGCCCCTGGCGGAGTTGATCGCTGATGTCCACTTCCCTTCCCGAAACGGTCCTGCAATTCGGCTCGGGCCGTTTTCTGCGCGCGTTCGCTGACCTGTTCATCCACCAGGCCAACCAGCAGGGCCAGAAGGTGGGGCGGGTGGTGATTGTGCAATCCACCGCCGGCGACCGCGCGGGGGCGCTGGCCAGCGCCTCGGGCAAATACCATGTGGTGATCCGCGGCATTGAGAACGGCCAGGTGGTGGACCGGGTGGAGGCCTGTGAGTCGGTCAGCCGCGCGCTGGCCGCGCAAACCCAGTGGCAGCAGGTGCTGGAGCTGGCCCGCTCCCCCCACTTGGCCACGGTGCTGTCCAACACCACCGAGGCGGGCTACGAGACCTTCGCCGATGAGAAGGCGGATGACGCGGTGCCCCGGTCCTTCCCGGCCAAACTGTTGGCCGTGCTGAAGATCCGGCATGAGGCTGGCCTGCCCGGCCTGCGCATCATCCCGTGCGAACTACGCGAGGGGAACGCCGGGCTGCTGAAACAGATCGTGCTGGATTTGGCCGCCCGGTTTGGTGTGGGCCAAGCGACTGTCGACTACATCCAAAACACCTGCTCCTGGCATGAGACGCTGGTGGACCGCATCGTCACCGGCACGCCGGCCGAGCACCCCTTGCTGGCTACCGACCCGCTGCTGACGGTCTGCGAGCCGTACGCCCTTTTCGCCATCCACCGGGCGGGCCGCGAGAAGCCGGGACAGGAGTTCCTGAAAAACCCTGCCATCATTTGGACCGATGATGTGCTGCCCTACTTCCTGCGCAAGGTGCGCATCCTCAACGGTGGGCACACGGCGCTGCTGTTGAAAGCCTGGCCGCGTGGTTTCCGCCAGGTGGGCGAGGCTGTGAAGGATGCGGAGAACCGGGTCTGGCTGGAACAATTGCTGTTCACCGAGATTGTGCCGGTGCTGGAAGGCCGGTGTGATGATCCGGCCGGTTTCGCCAAGGCCGTGCTGGACCGTTTCGCCAATCCGTTCTTGCAGCACAAGCTGGCCGATATCGCCCTGCACCACGCCAGCAAGGTGCAGGTGCGGCTGGTGCCCACACTGGCCGAGTACGAGAAGAAGTTCGGCAAGAAGCCGCCCCTGTTGTCGGCCCTGCTGGCCGATGGCGGTGCCCTGCCGGCGGACCTGAAGGCCTGACCCCGGAGACGAACCCATGCTGGCCCTGATGCTGTTGCTGGCTGTTCCCGCACAGGGTGTCTTTGAAAAGGATACTCTCCGCATTTTGGCCACGGGTGGCCAAGGTGGCGAAGGTCCCGCCTGGCATCCTAAAAAAGGTATCTTTGCCAGCGGCAAGGGTGGCATCACGCTGCTGGGTCTGGACGGCAAGCCGGGCATCTTCGCAGAGGATGCAGGCACCAATGGCTTGCTCCTCGATCGGCAGGGCAACCTGCTGGCTTGCCAACCTGGCAAGCGCCGGGTGGTCCGTTTCGGGCCCGATGGCAAGGAAGCCGCCGTGCTGGCCGACAGCTTTGGCGGCAAGAAATTCAACCAGCCCAACGATCTGGCCCTGGATTCCAAAAACCGGCTCTATTTCTCCGACCCGCGCTACGGCCCCCGCGATGACATGCAGCAGCTTGATGCCGAGGGGAAAACCATCGAGGGCGTGTACCGGATCGACCCCGACGGCAAGCTGGAGCGGGTGCTGGGCCGCGAGGTGGAGCGCGCCAACGGCGTGCTGGTGTCGGCCGATGACCGGTACCTGTTCGTTGCCGACAACAACAACGACACCGTGGGTGGGGCCCGCAAGCTGTGGCGGTTTGAACTGACCGCCGATGGCACGGTGCGGCCGGGCACGGGCAAGGTGCTGAAGGACTGGTTCACCGGCCGCGGGCCCGATGGCCTGAAGCAGGATGAGAAGGGCCGGCTGTTCGTTGCAGGCGGCCTGAACCGGCCCAACCCGCCTGCGGAACCCGCCAAGGATATCCCTGCCGGCATCTATGTGGTGGATCCCGACACGGGCAAGCAGCTTGATTTTCTACCCATTCCCACCGACGAGGTGACCAACTGCGCCTTCGCCGGGGCGGACCGGAAAACCCTGCTGATCACCGGGGGCGGCGTGCTGTATTCGGTGCGGGTGAAGGAACCGGGGCGGGTGATTTGGCCGTAGGTGGGTGCCCAACGATTACTTCTGGGGTCCCTTTTGTTCTTGTTTTACCAATCCAAAAATTTGGAGCAAAGGCTCCAACGATTTGCGGTTGGCATCTATAACCAAAACAGTGTCATTTCCTTGGATTTCCATCTTGCTCAATCTGGCTGCGGAATAAGGAATGGTGAGTTCCCATAAGGCCATCATGTTGATCCAGGAATATTCCTTGTTACCCAAAATATCTTTTGGGATTAAGCTGGTCGGGTCTGACAAAAACATTTCCACCTCTTTTTTCCAAATTTTGATGTCAAACGCCAATTCAGCCTGGATGGCATTCGCACTGGCGGAGTTTTGATTGGAATAGGTCAATTTGCCCTGAATTTCATGCGATACGGTTAGTCCTAATTGGCAGGAATTCAAATGCTTCCAAATTAAATGTGGAAAGCTCTTCAATTCTTTTTCCAAATGGCTTTTCAGGTCACCCTCATTCGAATGGGCCATCCAGAATGACTCATGATCTGTCAAGTATTCCATGCTGGCCCGAAATAGGGAGCTAACCGGTTTGTCGTAGCTTCCAGCAATACCGGCCTTCAGACGTTCCAACTGGTTGGAGACGATAATCTTGCGATTGCCATCAAATCCCACAAAAATCGGCCCCAGCTCGGATTCTATCTGCAAGAGGG
>Ga0315905_10000468_pt1 | contig 44105 bp, 45 predicted proteins | sample LakEriMetagenome_5_FD_203522 | JGI IMG/M metagenome (GOLD analysis project Ga0315905, IMG submission 203522) | Freshwater fungal communities from buoy surface, Lake Erie, Ohio, United States - Buoy 4 MA121 | ecosystem: Environmental > Aquatic > Freshwater > Lake | place: USA: Lake Erie, Ohio...
AAGGGCGCGAAGTGGCCATTTTACAAGGCCATAGTAGTTGGGTTCGCAATGCCCAATTTAGTCCTAATGGTCAATTAATTGTGACCGCTTCCGCTGATGGTACAGCGCGCATTTGGGATTTAACTGGGCAATGTTTGGTGATTTTAAAGGGCCACCATAATTGGGTCAGAAATGCCCTCTGGAGCCCCGACGGTCAAATGGTGGTGACGGCGTCTAGTGATGGTACGGCGCGCATTTGGAGTGTGAAAGGCAAGTGTTTGGCGACTCTGCAAGGCCATCATCAGTCTATCCATGATGCCCGTTTTAGTCCGGGGGGGGAATGGGTGGTGACCTGTTCGGTGGATGGTACGGCCCGGTTATGGAGCCGGGGGGGGCATTTAGCGACTATTTTACGGGGTCATCAAAAGGATATTTACCATGCTGAATTTAGTCAGGATGGACGATTTTTGTTTACGATTTCGGCAGACCATACAGCCCGTCAATGGGATATTTCGCCGAAGAAAAGTATTGTGCTGGCGGGGCACGGCCATTGGGTGCGCCATGCCCATTTCAGTCCTAAAACGGATCGGGTGTTGACGGTGTCGCGGGATAAGACGGCTCGGTTGTGGAATTTGCGCGGAGAGGCGATCGCCGTGTTGGAAGGGCATCAAGGATGGGTCAGGGAAGGACAGTTTAGTCCCGATGGCCAGTTCGTCGTTACGGCCTCGGCGGATAAAACAGTGCAGTTGTGGAATGTGATGGGTAAGCGATTTGCCACCTTGCGGGGCCATCAAGATGTGTTGTTGAGTGTGCGGTTTAGTCCTGATGGTCAATATGTTTTGTCGGCGGGGAAAGATGGCAGTGCGAGGGTCTGGAATACAAGGGGGCAAGAATTGGCGAATTTGCGGCGGCATAATAAAACCGTTTTTGTGGCGGAATTTAGCCAGGATGGGCAATTTATTGTGACGGCGTCCGACGATCATACGGCGCGTATTTGGGATATTGTCGGCCGGGAACTGGGCATTTGTCAGGGGCATCAGGGGCCCGTTTACGATGCTCAGTTTAGCCCGGACAATCAATGGGTTTTGACGGCATCGGCGGATTATACGGCCAGGGTTTGGGATTTTTTGGGACAGCCGATTATGACTTTGTCGGGACATCAAAATATTGTTTATCAAGCGCAATTTAGCCCCGATTCCGACTTGATTGTGACGGCTTCAGCGGATAAAACGGCGAGGATTTGGAACAAGGAGGGCAAAATGTTGGCGGTGTTATATGGGCACCAGGGGTTGGTGAGTACGGCCCAGTGGAGTCGTGATGGCCAGTTGATTGTGACGACGTCTAATGATGGAACGGCGAGGATTTGGGATCGGTTGGGGCGGGAGTTGGCGACGTTACACGGCCATCATAATTGGGTGAGATCGGCGGAATTTAGTGCGGATTGTAATTGGGTGGTGACCGCGTCTACGGATGGGACGGCACGGTTGTGGCCAGTAGAAAGTCTCAATCAGTTGATTCAGCGGGGCTGTGATTGGCTTGGGGATTACCTTGTCCATAATCCTTTGGTCAAAGAGGCGGATCGGGCGATCGCCAATGAACATCCAACCCTGGGAGTTTAAGGGGGAGTTTAAGGAGATGAGTACTATGGTCGTTAATGGAAAATCCCATCAGGGCAAAGTTTACCTAGTGGGGGCCGGATTGGGCGGGATAGAGTATTTAACCCAATGGGCGATCGCCGTTTTACAAACCGCAGAGGTGTTAATTTATGATGCGCTGGTGGATGCGAGCTTATTAGATCTTTTGCCCAAAAACTGTGAGCAAATTTATGTGGGCAAACGGGGCGGGGAAAAAAGTGTTAAACAAGCCGACATTAATACGCTCTTGGTTGATCATTGTCAGTTGGGCAAGCGAGTTGTCAGGCTAAAAAGTGGTGATCCTTGGGTGTTTGGGCGCATTATGCCTGAACTCAACGCCTTACACCAAGCAAACTGCCTATTTGAAGTGATTCCCGGCATTTCAGCGGCGATCGCCAGTGCAGGCTTAATGGGCATTCCCTTAACCGAGAAAGAAGCCAGTTCCGGTTTTTTTGTGATGAGCGGCCATGATCCTAAGCAATGGGATTGGTCTGTGTTAAGTCAACTGGAAACCTTGGTAATCCTAATGGGGGGACAGACTTTGCCGCGTCTGATTAACGCCCTTATCCAAGCCGGTAAAGATCCCCAAACGACGATCGCCATCAGCAAAAATGCGGGCCGAGGCAATCAACAAACGTGGGTCGGAACCTTAGCTGATATGGTGGAAAAAACCCAAGGACACCCCCTTTCCCCCGCCGTGATTGTGATTGGTACGGTGGTCAATCAACGCATTATGCCTAAATTTTCTACCCTGCCCCTGGCCCAATCGAGAATTCTCGTTACCCGCGCCGCCGATCAGGCCAGTCAATTTACCGATTTGCTCACCCAAGCGGGGGCCATTGTCTGGGAAATGCCTGCCCTAGAAATTATTCCCCCCTCTGATTGGCAACCCCTCGACCAGGCGATCACCGTTTTAGACCAGTTTGATTGGTTGATTTTGACCTCCGCCAATGGAGTGGAATTTTTCTGGCAACGGTTAAGGGAAAAAGGCTTAGACAGTCGCGCCTTACATTCCCTCAAAATTGCGGTGGTAGGCAAAAAAACCGCTAAAAACCTGCAAAAATTTGGCATTCAACCCGATTACATTCCCCCCAATTTTATCGCCGATGCCCTACTGGAATATTTCCCTGAATCGTTAACTAACCTGAAAATTCTCTTTCCCCGCGTCGAAAGTGGGGGACGGCAACGGTTAGTGCAAGATCTGCAAGCTCAAGGGGCGATCGTCACCGAAGTCCCGGCCTACCAATCCGCTTGTCCCAAAATGATGCCCCCGGAAATTTGGCAAGCTTTGGTCAATCAACACATTGATGTAATTACCTTTGCCAGTTCCAAAACCGTGACCCATTTCGTCCAATTGTTGCGTCAAACCAGTCTGCACAATCAGTACCCCGACTGGCAAGACTTATTAACCAAAACGGCGATCGCCTCCATTGGCCCCCAAACCTCCGAACGCTGTAGCCAAGAATTGGGACGGGTGGATCTAGAGGCCGAGGAATATACCCTAGAGGGATTAACCGCAGCCATTATTAATTATTGGCAAGAACATCCACCGGAGTAATTTTTCGGCGTTAAACGACTAAAATTGTACTACTTGATAAACCGCTGTGCCATTTTGGAAAAAGGGTTGATAGTAAATACCACTGCAATTGAAATAGGAAACGCCTTTGGACATTACCGAAGTACAACCATCGGGGAGATAAGCCACCGTTGCGCCGGGGGGAGGAGCGACAATCACATACTCAGTGCCACTGGGTTGGAGGTAAACACCATCGGAATACATATAGGCAGTTGATCCCACATAAATGGTGTCGTAATAGGGAGGCGGGGTGGCGATCGCCGATCCTAACACTAGCCCGGTGGTGAACCCGACTAAGCCCCAACCCGGTGGAACGCCATAGCCGCCGCCATACCAGCCGCCGCCGTTGTACCAATTATTGTTATCATCCACGAAGTTTTGGCGATTATTTTGGCGATCGGTTGCCCCCTGTTGACGGGTATCAGTACGCTCCGTTGCTCCTTGCTGACGGGTATTGGTTCTTTCCGTCCGTTCCCCTTGGCGATTTTGTTGGGTATCTTGGCGACCCTCTTGGCGACTTTGGCTAGTCGATTGCCGATTTTCCTGACGATTTTGACTCGTCGCTTGGCGATCGCCTTGGTTGGTTTGACGGCCATCCTGACGGGTAGCTTGCCCCGATTGACGATTGGTTTGACGACTTTGACTCGTCGCTTGGCGATCGGCTTGGCCCGTACTGCGACTTTGGGAACGACTGCCACTATTAAAATTGCCCCGATTTTGCATACCACCACCACTCCGATTCGCACCACCGGAACTCATACGAGGAGACGCACCCCCGCCTCGGCCACCCCCACCGCCCCCTCGACCACCTCGAGCCAAGGCACTATCGATAGGTAAAAGGGTTAACCCTAAAATAAGAATAGAAAAAAGACAGGAGGTTTGGCGAATCAAAGATTTCATGGTACAGACCCCTAGTGATTAATGATATTACGCAAATTATTCAATCGTAAAATTTACTGATTTTCGGACTGATTTTCGGGCGGTAAATTAAGTTTATCCCTGGGGATAAATTCCACCATCACATCATCCTTGGCCGGGGTAAAAGTAAAAGCATTGGTGGGGAGTTTTGGCGTAAAATTCCAATTAGAAAAAACCACCGTATATTGGGGTTCTCCGGGCGATTTTTTATAGGTGATAATTGCCTTTTTTAACAGCGGTTGTTCCCCCTCACTGATCCACAGTTGAAAGTCCCGGTCTTGCCCCTGGAGTAAAATTTGATAGGTTTCTTCGTTGCCGACTAAGTTATTGCCAACAAAAAAGCTACTTGGGGGGGCGGCTTTTAAATTCGCGCAAGGATCACTAGCTAATAAATTAGACATGGGTAAGGTGATGCCATATTTACTGTTAATTTGATCCAGCACACCATCTAGGGTGTCGGGGGCAGGTTTGGTATTGTAAAAGCCTAAATTGGGAGCCTGAAGGGTAAAGTTTTTGCCGTCGTAGTAAAAACTGGTCGTACGTTCATCCCCGACATAATCAGATCGCAAACGGTTAGGTTTTGCTACTAATAATTGTTGATTGGCACTGTATTGAACTTTACTACCTATTTCTAATACTTCATCATAGGTAATAGCCATATCGACACTAAAGGACTTTTGAGACTGAAGAAAATCACAAGCTTGATCAACTAATTGATCGGTTGTTCGGGGAGAGGTTTTAGGCTGGGAAGCTGAGGTTTGGGCAAGGGCAGGAAACGCCCCAAAAATCCCAAGGGAAGCTATCAGGGCAAAAATAATTTTCAACATAATAATAGCAATCCTGAAAAATAGAATATTTCTATTTAGCTTCTTTCGCTAAACAATTCAGGGTACGGACAATGGCCGCCGCCGTATAATCCCGATGGGCTGGTTTGGTGGGAGCAAATTTGGTGCCCTTTTCATTTAGAGGGGAAGCAACTTGGCAAAATGCCGACATTTGTTGGGTTAACTGTTGATTGAAACCTGACACATCTGTGAAGGCGATCGCCGTCAACTCTTGCCTAGACTAGAAGCTGTCAACTCGGCAATTTTCTTTTCCTCCGCTTTGGTTAATTCAGGGGCTTCCCCAATCACATCCCGATAAACTTTGATATATTCCCCCGCCGACCGATACCAGCTAAAGTCCATCTGCATCGCCCGTTGTTGCAGCTTTAACCAATCGGCCTTAAAGCGGAAACCTTCCCAGGCCCGCACCATGGCGGTGAAACAATCCAATGGTTCATAGCGATCAAAGCAATAGCCCGTCCCCGCCTCATTGACCGGATCATAGAACGACACCGTATCCACCAAGCCCCCTGTCCGCCGCACAATGGGAATGCAACCATATCGCATCGCCATCAATTGACTCAGCCCACAGGGTTCAAAGCGGGACGGCATCAAAAAGACATCACACCCCGCATACACCCGCCGAGACAGGGCATCATTGTGGAGTAACTGCACCGCCATCCGACCAGGAAAGCGGGAGGCTAGCTGCCATAACTGGGTTTCATAATGGCGATCGCCCGTGCCGAGAATAATTAACTGGGAATCGGTGTAGGACATAAAACGATCCAGAATTTGAATCACCAAATCAATGCCTTTTTGTTCCACCAACCGGGCCACCATTCCCACCAACATGGCATTACGGTTAATTTCTAACCCCGTTTCTTCTTGGATGGCAATTTTATTTTTAACCCGTTTGTCTAAACTATTAACATCAAAATTCGTACCAATAAAGCGGTCTGTGGCGGGATTATAGATTTCCGTATCAATCCCATTCAGAATCCCGACCAGATTTTGATTAATAAACGACAATAATCCTTCTAACTTTTCCCCATAGGCCGGCGTCTGAATTTGTTGGGCATAGGTGGGGGAAACCGTCGTCACCCGATTCGCAAACTGAATCGCCGCCGCCATCACATTGTCCCCTTGCATATACCAAGGACACCAGGTCATATTTTCCAGCAACCCTCGCCAGGGCCCCTGGTAGGCCAAATTATGGATAGTAAAAACGGTGGCAATGTCGGGGGATTGGTGCATCCAAACGGGGATCATGCCCGTGTGCCAATCGTGACAATGCATGATTTCGGGTTTCCAATGGTTCCAAGCAAACTCCGCCGCCCCGTTGGAAAAGAAGGTAAACCGCCAAGCTTCGTCGTCACCGGCATAAATGCGGCGGGAATCAAAGGCGGGATGGCCAAATAAATAGAGGGGAATTTCGGTATCGGGCAGACAGGATTGATAAACGGAAAATTCTTGGAACATCGCCGACCCTTTCCACACAGGTTTAGCCGGAACGTCTATTTTGTCGCCAATAAAACCGTAATAGGGCATGAAAATCCGCACATCATGGCCCAATTGATGGAGCACTTTGGGCAGGGAACCCACTACATCCCCCATGCCGCCGACTTTCGCTAAAGGGGATACTTCCGCTGCCACAAATAAAATTTTCATACCGTCATTAATTCCGCTAATTGAGTCCGGGGCAAATTACTGGGTTATTCCGCTCAATTATATGATGGCGACGGTTACTGCTCAGCGTAACTTTTCGGATTTTAGTTTTTTTGAAAGTAATGATTTTTCCCTAGCAAATACCGATGGTCTCACACCTATTATCTCCATCGGTAGATCAGGGCTATCATGGCGATGAAATGTTTCTAGGCTACCAGGGGCGCTTCTGCTCCCATCGGCTGGGGACTCTCTTCTTCTGACACGAGTTCTTCGGTCATGCTGAGTTGATCGCAGGAAATAGTATCTGAAATGATGGAGCTTGCCATCATGCCTGTGTGAATTTCTAGCTGGGCTGTGGGTAGGGCTTCAAATACTAGGCGTTGACCCGGAAACACTACCCGTTCAAAATACCAATTAGGAATATTGGTAATGCGAGCAACTTGAATTTGACTGGTGGCATTAACGTAGCAACAGAGCAATGAGGATTGCGGGCCATTGGGAATGGGATCAAGGATTTGAGCCATGGTTAGCATGAGATTTTTTTAAAAACAATCTTTAACGGTTGGGTCTAAGCTAGCATTCGTTGATCCCCGCTAGCTGTAAAGATAATTACAATCAATTCTTTCTGGTATCCGAGATAACGCAATTTTTGCATCGTTTTTTTTTGCGATCTCTGCGAGATCCGCTACCCGGTGCGCCCCATAATTTTTCTTGACAAGCTGATCATAGTTGATCACCATCGATCCGCGTTTTGCCGGTTCTAACCCGACTCCCGCCCTAACGTTAAGATACTTTACAATTATGGGGGGATGTTTTCCGTCCGATCCATCCTCAAGTCCCGATTGATCCCGTTGTTATCGTCGCTATAAGTCGTAGAAACCATGACCGATCGCCTACTTTACGTTCGTCTGCCTTGTAACCCGATTTTTCCCATTGGCGTCGTCTATCTGGCTGACCATGTGCATAAATGTTTTCCGGCGATCGCCCAGCGAATTTTTGATTTAGGCACGATCCCGCCGTTGGATTTTAATCAGGCTCTAGATACTTGTATCGACGAATTTCAGCCGACTTTACTGGTTTTTTCCTGGCGAGATATTCAAATCTATGCGCCCGTAGGGGGACGGGGCGGTAATCCCTTACAGAATGCGTTTGAGTTTTACTATGCCAAAAATCCCCTGATCAAATTGCGGGGGGCATTGGGAGGCTTAAAGGTCACCAGTGCCTACTATGGCGAATTATGGCGAAATTTAGGTCTAATTAAACGAGGATTACAGCGGGCTAAGCGTTATTGCAGCGATCCCCAGGTCATTGTCGGCGGCGGCGCGGTGAGTGTGTTCTATGAGCAATTAAAAAGTAAGTTACCTCAAGGCACCATTGTTTCGGTGGGAGAAGGGGAAACCCTGTTGGAAAAATATTTGCGGGGCGATTCCATTGGCGATGAACGGTGTTATGTGGTGGGGGAAAGTCAACCCCGGCCGAGGCTAATCCACGAACAACCGACGCCCATGGTCAAAACCGCCTGTGATTATGACTATATTGAGCAAATTTGGCCGGCTTTTGATTATTATTTGCAGGAAAATGATTTTTATTTAGGGGTACAAACCAAGCGCGGCTGTCCCCACAATTGCTGCTATTGCGTTTATACCGTGGTGGAGGGGAAACAAGTCCGCATTAATCCCGCCGCTGAAGTGGTCAAGGAAATGCGCCAACTCTATGACCGGGGGATTCGTAATTTTTGGTTTACCGATGCTCAATTTATTCCCGCCAAAGTCTTTATGGATGATGTGGTGGAATTGTTGGAGGCGATCGCCGCTTCAGGGATGACGGATATTCATTGGGCGGCCTATATTCGCGCTGATAACTTAACCCCCCGCCTGTGTGAATTGATGGTGGAAACGGGGATGAACTATTTTGAAATTGGCATTACCAGCGGTTCCCAGGAATTGGTACGAAAAATGCGGATGGGCTACAATCTCCGCACGGTGTTGCAAAATTGTCGGGATTTGAAAGCAGCGGGCTTTAATGACCTCGTTTCCGTTAACTATTCCTTTAATGTCATTGACGAAACCTTCGACACCATCCGCCAAACCATCGCCTACCATCGGGAACTGGAAGCCATTTTGGGGGCGGATAAAGTGGAACCGGCCATTTTCTTCATTGGGCTGCAACCCCACACCCATTTGGAAACCTATGCGTTGAACCAAGAGATTATTAAGCCCGATTATGATCCCATGAGTATGCTGCCCTGGACAGCGAAAAAATTATTGTGGAATCCTGAACCGTTGGGATCATTTTTCGGGGAAGTGTGTTTACAGGCCTGGCGGCAAAATCCCCAAGACTTTGGGCGGGAAGTGATGGCCATTTTGGAACAACGTTTAGGCAAATCTGACCTAGAAGCGGCCCTGTCTTCCCCCATTGCTGCCCCAACGGCGATCGCCGCGGATCAAGCCAAGCAAGCGGTAATCACCCTTTAGGGGAGAAAAAGAGCAGCGGGAACCAACTACGGCCAAGAATGTTATCGGTCAAGCTCGGCACAGTCCAATCCAATAAATTGGCGCGGAAACTGCCCACGGCGATCGCACTGATATCATTGACAAAGGCGGCGTCTAAAATTTCGGGGAGAGGATTACCTAAGCGAATTTCTGTAGAAACCTGGGGAATCAATGGGGAAAATTCTGCTTCTAGCTCATTGAGTTTTTTCTGGGCTTCGGACTGACGCAGAGCCATCACTTCAGGGCGACGAGCGGCATCTTCCACAACCCAGAGGAAACGACAGGATTGGACGGCATGGTCAGAGCTTTTTTCGAGACGTTGTTTAAGACAGTTAATCACATAACGCCCAGCGGCACTGTCATCAAAGGGGACTAACAAATGCTGCCAGAGGTGTTGACAACGCAGGGACAATTCTTCGCTGGTATAGGTGGAAATCAGTTGGGGACGGAGAATCATCACAGGAACTTCCGTCGATTTAGCTAGGGAAAGGGTATGACTACCAAACAGTTTATTTTCTAAGTCACTGCGTACAGGCATCCCCGTCAGAATCAAGTCGATCGCCTCACGCTTAATCAGTTGGTGAATTTGATCTAAATAACGTACCGAAGAGACTTCGATTTTGACTTCAACCTCGGCGGGAACCTCTTTAATGAGGGATTGCAGATAGGCTTTGGATTGTTCTAATTTATTACTATCAATGTTGGCGATACGCTCATCTTCCCAAACGGAAACGGTATGTAAAAAAATGAATTTACTGATCCCTGTACGCGATAAATTACTGATAAAACTGGCAAAACGTTGGAGACCGTCTGAAAAATCTGTGCAAATAAGGCAGTGCTGAAACATAGAGTGCCGTCCGATGGGATGCTTAGTGTCAATGATATAGGGCGGGGCTCTAGGGGTAAAGTTAGCCGTCTATTTCAATACAAACCTTAGGATTCTGACGCTGGGGGATGGCGGGGAATTTCGAGGGAGAGGATCGCCCCCTGGGGATGGTTATCGGCAGCGGCGATCGCCCATCCGTGGGCCTCCACCATCATTTTACAAAAGGCCAAACCCAGACCGATTTGGGAAACATTGGCCATCACGGTGCCGATTTCGTAGGGTTCAAAAATTTTGAGTTTGAGGGCATCGTCAATGCCGGGGCCTTGATCCAAAATGGAGACATTGATGGTTTCCACCGTAGGGCAATGAACGGAGACACAAACCTTGCTGTGCTCTGGGGAAAATTTAATGGCGTTGTTGATTAAATTACCTAAAATGCGATGGAAAATGGGGCAATCTAAGCTAACAGCGAGGCTGGGCGCTTGAATGTCAGTGACAAGGGTAATGGTTTTTTGAGCGGAGATCGCCTCATAATCCTTGACCACTTCTTCCACTAAAGCGATTAAATTGACCTCATGGTAATCGAGACAAATTTTGCCCTGTTCTTGTTTTGCCATCACCAACAAATCATCGACTAAATTTTGAATTTGTTGACTGGAATACATCAAACGCTCAATGCGTTGGGGTAGGCTTTCTGGCGGATATTTGCCCCGATGGAGCACCTGCAACCCCAAACTTAAACCCGTTAAGGGATTACGTAAATCATGGACAATCATGTGAACCATTGATTCCCGTTGTTTGAGCAGATTTTGCAGGGCATCGTACTGATATTTCAGCCGTAACATGGCTTCGATGCGGGCTTTTAATTCCAGTCGATTGAGGGGTTTGGTAATAAAATCATTGGCCCCCGCCGCCAAACAATTGGCCAAACTTAATTTACTATCCAGCGCCGTCACCATAATGATCGGTAATGTCTGCCATTGGGGGAATTCCCGAATTTGGCGACAGACATCAATCCCGCTAATCCCCGGCATCATTACATCCAGCAATAACAAATCCGCCTGGAACATCTCCAAGTTGGCGATCGCCTTATACCCACTGTCCGCGTAATGCAATTCATACCCTTGGTCAATCAGCAGAGTATCAATGACATCGAAATTATCGGGATCGTCGTCCACAATCAAAATTGAAGCCGAATACATAAAACTAATATGCTATGAAGGATGAAATTCGGTGCATGGCTTATTGTCTATCATCAAAAAAACTAGGACTAAAAGTACTTTTTGGCTTCAGCCGTCATTGGGGTAACTTTGCAATAAATTTACAATGGAATTGTAGTTGGTCACTAACCCGCCCAATAAGCAGATGTCACAGAAAGCCTACACGTAACGAAATCTGGTTGAAACTAGGGTTAATGACATTTCTTTACATGGTACTGGTTCCCAGCGGACGATAGGCCACTACCCGCAATCGACAATAATCAGCCCACCAAGTGCCCTGGTGAAATAATCGTGGTTTTAAGCGGGCTTCCACCTGTTGATAAATACTTTCCCGATCCGCTTCAGACAGAGGGGCTAGCCACACCTTGGCAAACACCCTTAACCAATTTTCTAGCCCATTGTCCCCGGTGGTAAGGGCCGTTGGTCGGTCAAACATGGCGGCGAGGGTCACAATCAACCCCCTGGATTCCAGCAGCGTTGCATATTCAGCCAAACTGGGAAAATACCAAGGATGGGGTAAGTCGTAATGGTGATGGGCTAAGGCGGCGGAAATGGCCTGACGAATTTGGGCAATATTCCCCAAGGCTCCCAACTCCGCCACAAAACGTCCACCGGGTTTGAGAGCTTGGTAAACTTGGGCGATCGCCGCTTCAGGGCGTTGAATCCAATGCAGGGTCGCATTAGAAAAAACCGCATCCATCGGTTCAGACACCGTAAAACTGGTGGCATCGGCCAATTGGAAGTTCAAATGGGGAAATTGTGCTCGGGCTGCAGCGATCATATCCGGGGAATAATCGACCCCGGTGACAATACCTCCCTGTTGATGGAGAACGTCTGTCAGTTGCCCCGTCCCACAACCGAGATCCAAAACCCTCTCACCGGGTTGCAAATTGAGCAAATCCAACACATCGCGCCCATATTCCCAGACAAAACCATGGTGATGTTGATAAAGACTGGCATCCCAATCATGGGGCGGAACGGTCGGAGCCAAGTCGGACGGGGAAATATTCATGGCGAAGAGTGTGAATATTGAACGGAGGGCTTATGCCCATTGTCCCCTGTTGAAGCCTATCTGCCGCCAAAGATCCTCAATCAGCCCACTCTTTGGGGGCAAGAGAATTGTTCTCTGTCCCTTACCCGCGATCTTGCCAAGAAGAAATTTTATGCTTGTCTTTAGCAAAAAGCTATGATAATGTAATAAATCGTGTGAAGAACACGTAACGGGTCGCTAGCTCAGCGGTAGAGCACTCGGCTTTTAACCGAATGGTCTTGGGTTCGAATCCCAGGCGACCCATTTTTAAAAACATCGTAAGTCCTTACACCTCCGTTAGGGGGTAAAATTGGGGTGAGAATATATCTGTAAAGCAGCGGTTACTAATGGAGAATAAACGACCAGAATTTGCAATAGTGAACCACTCCATCTTTTCAGTGGTTTCAGAAATGCACGCCTATTTCCGGGACTTACAATCCTATTATCAAATTGCCCACGGCAAATTGCTCAGTGATCTAGAAAGCTGTCATGATCCTGCTTTGACCGCTGACTTTCAGCAAAAGCTGGAAACTGTTAATCAAAAACTTTCCTTTTTCCATGTTTTGAACAATTCAATTTCTACAGTTGATACGGTGCTTCATACTGATACGATGATTAGGGAATTTAAGGAACAGGAAAATGCCTAATTTTCTTAACATATTCTTAACCTTTAGGAGTGTCTGATGTCCAACTTGATGATCGATACCGTCAGAATCTTTGAAAATGTCCCGGAAAAAGTGTTTAAGGCCGGAGAAGTGATTTTTGAAATGAGAGAAACAGGCGATCTAATGTTTGGCGTTGTTGAAGGCAGTGTTGATTTATTAATCAATGGCCATCACATCGAAACCCTCGAAGCCGATGACGTTTTTGGGATCGGGGCAATTATTCATGAAGATCATATGAGGGTGTCAACGGCGATCGCCAAAACCGATTGTCATCTTGCCGCCATGGATCGAGAACATTTTTTCTTCGCCATCCAGCAGACCCCCATGTTTGCCCTAGAAGTCATGCGGAGTTATTCTGATCGCTTTCGGAATTTGAAGGCAGTCCATGACGCCCTGCTTGCTTCCGATTAGCCGGTGCAACTAAAATCCTTGTCCCAGCCCAACAAAGGAGTTAGTGCAGCTCGGTCTTTCGGGTTGCTTTTTTTGTTTTTCGGGTCAATTTCGCCCTGGGGACAGCGGACACTGGCCGAAAAGTGTTCACCCTAGATAGGCTGGGATGGGACAAATTGATTAAGCAAACATTAATAAATTACGCTAAACTAACAACGGTTATTATTTTTAACGCTAATTTCTATTTTATTTTCTTAGTTTATTGCTAGCTTTCTTTATTTTTACGATTTAATTTTTATATGACAATTCATAATGGAGTTCCTTTCCACAGGGATCGTATGTCTATCTTTGTGGATGGGAATAATATGTTCTATGCACAACAAAAAAATGGTTGGTTTTTTGATCCCCGACGGGTTTTGAGCTTTCTCACGGAAGATCCGTCTGTCAAACTGGTAAACGCATTTTGGTATACAGGCTTAAAAGATACTCAAGATCAACGGGGGTTTCGAGACGCTTTAATTAGCTTGGGTTACACGGTCAGAACCAAAATATTAAAAGAATATTATGATGATAGTTCCGGTAAATATTCCCAAAAAGCGAATTTAGACATTGAAATTGTGGTGGATATGTTTAATACGGTAGATCAATATGATCGGGTTGTTCTATTTAGTGGGGATGGGGATTTTGAACGGGCGATCGAATTGTTACGATCAAAAAGTACCCATATTACTGTTATTTCCACCGAGGGAATGATTGCTAGGGAATTACGGAATGCCACGGATCGGTATATTGATTTGAACGAAATTAGGTCGGCGATTGAAAAGCAGGATTTTCCCGTGGTGGAGCAAAGCGCTTGAGTTTTTGAACCATAAATTTCCGATGATTTGGGGGGATTTTTACAAGTTCTGGGAAAATTAGGGCGATCGCCGTTCCCCCATAATTGACTACTTCTAGGAAAAATTAAGTCAGACGATGAATTTTCAAGAAGTTAGTGCCCATGGGGATTTTAGTGGGAATACCTGCCATGATTAAAATTTGATCGCCACTTTTGGCCATGTTGCGTTCTTTGAGTAATACCTCTGCCTGTTGAATTAAGTCTTCAAACGTATCAAATTCTTCCTTGATTAAAAAGGGAATAATTCCCCAAACCAAATTAAGACGATGGTACACTTTCTCGGACGGTGTGAAGGCAATTACCGGTACGGAAGAGCGTTGATTAGAGGCTAATAGGGACGTAAAGCCAGAGGTGGTAAAGGTGACGATGTAACGTAAGGAAAGAATTTCATCAATCACCACTAACGCTTCACTTAAAGCATGGGTTTCGGTATTGTTCGATGGTGGTACATTTTCAAAGTGCAGATCGGACTCTGTTTCTTCGGCAATTTTGCACAACATACGTACGGCTTGGACAGGATAAGCCCCCACCGCTGATTCCCCGGATAACATCACTGCATCGGTACCATCCAGGATGGCGTTGGCCACATCACTGGCTTCGGCGCGGGTGGGACGGGGATTGTGAATCATGCTGTCTAGCATCTGGGTGGCGGTGATCACGGGGATTTCTCGCAGATTGCACAGGCGGATAATTTCTTTTTGCAGGCGAGGGACTTTTTCGGGATTGACTTCAACTCCCAGATCGCCCCTGGCTACCATGACGCCATTGGTTGCAGCTAAAATTTCTTCTAAATTGGCGATCGCCTGGGGTTTTTCAATTTTGGCAATGACAGGCAAATCCCCATGCCCCCGATCTGTCAGAAATTGCTTTAATTCAAGAATATCGGCACCTTTACGGACAAAACTGAGGGAAACCCAATCAATGCCCTGGGTTAGCCCAAACTCCAAATCTTTTTTATCTTTTTCGGTCATCGATGGCAGGGTTAAATCCAAACCGGGCAAATTCACCCCTTTGCGACTTTTGAGCACACCGCCGTTCACCACTTCACACAGGACTTCTATGCCTTGAATGGCTTTAACTCGCATTTCTAGCAAACCGTCATCTAATAAAATGCGATCGCCCGGTTGGGCTTCCATCGCTAGGTGGGGATAATCAATACTGATGGCGTCGGCATATTGTTGACTAACTTCTATGGGAACCAGAGGAATCAGATCCCCCTCTACCAAAATTTTTTCTCCCATCGGTAACTGTCCGACCCGAATTTTTGGCCCCTGCAAATCTTGTAAGAGGGTAATGGGAGTATCCATTTCTTGCTCCACAGCCCGTAATAGCTTAACCATTACGGCATGATCTTCATAGCTACCATGGGAAAAATTCAAACGAGCCACGTTCATCCCCGCATCAACCATGCGACGCAATACTTCAATGGAACTGCTGGCGGGGCCAATGGTAGCGACAATTTTGGTGCGATGGGTTAAAGGTCTCATAGGAGCAGGCACAGTTGGCTACATCAGGTTGATTACGCCTTAGTGTAAGGTCAAGTTTGGGTTTCCAAGGTCAAGAAACGGTTAATCAAGGTTTGTCCCATAAAATAATTCCCTCAAGCAGGCTTCAGGGAATCGATAATCACTCTAATAATTTCAGTCAATGGCGATGTCGCTAGGAACAATTAATAACTTTTAATAACTTTCATCGCTCCCGACGGTTTTCAAAACCAAACGTTGATTGGCCTGCATCAACAGGTCGGCGATCGCCGTTTTAATCCGAAGTGCAACGGAGGGACTAGCGAGGATTTCTTGGGCTTGCTGCCGATATTCTGCCCCTTGAACGGTTTCAGCTTGATCTAGGGTTTCGAGGGCGTGGCAAAGGGTATCGATTTGGGCCGTGTTATCTGACATGGAATAAGCGCTCCAACGCAGTTTTGCCCATCTTAGCCTGGGAAGACTGCCGTCGCGTCAATGTGTTATCAAACTTTGGAATTCAGTACCCATTACCCCCCGATCTGGATTTTCGATGGCTTTGCCCCTCCCCATTAGAATGGGAAAAATGCAAGGGCGCGGTCAGGAGGCGTTGATTCGGTGTTAGTTAAACGAACAGATTACGATCATTTATTGGCAGATTTTACTGACCGAGAAGGGGCGATCACCTTGCTGAGAGAATATCGTCCTTATTTGGAAAAATTACCCAGCTTACGACGACCCGAACAAAGTATTATCACCATCCCCCTACCAATCGTGCGGTTGCGTCACCTGCCTTTGAACGATGCTGACCACGGTGGCAAACAAACGACACCCCTAGCCAAAGTGATTCCCTGTGATTTAGCGATTTTGATGTGTGATCCCGAATGGCAAATTAAATTAGGGTCAGAAATTTTAGTCTTTATTCACCGTCCCGAAGAAAATTTTTCCGATTTACTCAGTCGCTGGCGTCGTAGTCAGATTTACTTGGATCAAGATTATGAATGGTTAATGCCGCCTCAGGAAAAGCACATGTTCAGCGAAGGAGCCGAGGAAATTTGTCCCTTATTTATTTTGTTTGAGCAAACCCCTTCCCATATCAAAAAAGGCTTAGCAGGCGCGGGTTTACCCTATGTGCTCCATGCGGGTATTCATGGTTTACCCCAGGAAACGCCAGAATTGATTTCTGAGTAAATTTAGGGTTAATTGTTGTTGAGGGTGATCGGTTATTGTTTGATCAGGGTTGTAGAGGACGTTTGAGAAGTTGCATTATCCGTATGAGATCCCCCTAAATCCCCCTTGATAAGGGGGACTTTTTGAAGATTTCCCCCCTTACTAAGGGGGGCTAGGGGGGATCAATCGTCATTTTTGGAATTTTCAGACATCCTCTTAGCTGTAGGAGTTTCGTAGCACCCCAAAAGCTAACGTTCTGAGCACAATAACCAGACCCCTGTACTTGTTATCCCAGACTCATCGGGTTGCACCCACAAAAAATGTAGTCCCTTGGCGTTCTGTTGTCGCTGACTAAACACCGCTGCGGCGGTGGCCATTTCTGGATCGGCAAAGGTGGCGACGATCCAACGATTCATTGCTTTTGTTTTCAACACTAATCCTCCCGATCGCCGAGGATCATCGGCTACATAGGTTAAGGATTGGGGTTGTTGATCCGCTAACCATTGGCCCAGGGCGCGGGACTGACGACCGGCATAAATGACCACACCAGGAATGGGTAAATCGGCGGCTAAGCCTAAATTAAATGGCCATAAATTTTCGGGTAAGTGTTGATGCCGCATCGGTTGATCCGTCAACGCGGTTTGTAAATCCTGGGCAGTGATCGCCATAAAACGCCACTGATCTCCCCAGAGGGATTCGGGTAACGGTTGGGGCGGCGGTAGGGGGGAGGCGGTCATAGAGGGTGAATAGTTTAAATAGTTAAAAAGATTTAGAAGACTGTAACAAGGCGATGACTTCCTTAAGATCTGCAACGTTGTGCGCCGGCTGGTGATTGAGTTTAAGCAAATTCAACGCCGTTAAGCCCCCTAGATTTTTTTGATTGATTTGAATACCCGGCACCTGTAACAAAAACTTGACCGCTGCGAGATGCCCCCGATGACAAGCCCACATCAGTGCCGTTGCCCCTTGGGAGTCGGTTTGATTCACGTCTGCCCCCGCCGCCATCAATAACGGCAAAACGGTAACCTGATTGCGAGCCGCCGCCACCATTAACGCCGTTTGTCCCTGGATCAACGGTTGCTGAACATCCGCCCCGGCTTCGAGCAATGCTGCCACGATCTCCCCTTGGGTCGGGCCAGTTAATCCCTCTGTCATCAACGCCATCAATAACGGAAATTCCCCCGTCGGACTCAAATTCGGGTCAGCCGCCGCCGCTAATAATTGCCGCACAATGTCCCCTTCCCCGTGGGCGATCGCCAACATCAACGGCGTATCCCCAGCTTGATTCGTTAAATTAACCGACGCTTGAGCCTGCAATAATTGCTGCACAATGCCCAAGTGCCCTTCCAAACAGGCTAAATGTAAGGCCGTATCCCCGTGATCATCTTGGTAATCCACCGGCCAATAATCCTGCAAAAACCCTTTAATCATCTGACTTTTGCCCTCGCTGGCCGCCATCAGCCAACTTTCCGCATCTAGCGGCACATTCAGGCACTGCAACAAATCTAAGTTGTCCTGGGCAATCACTTGGATTAACGGCATATCCCCTTGGGCATTGGGTTGATTAACGTCCGCACCATACTCCAACAACACAGCCAACACGGAGGGATGATTGCCCTCGATCGCCAGTTGCAACGCCGTGGCCCCGTCTTGATCCTGTAAATCAAGCTTGGCCCCCGCCGCCAATAAAATTTCCACCATGTCCCGATCGCCGCGATAGGCTGCAATCATTAACGCCGTACTGCCATCATCATTACCCTGATCAATGGTGGCCCCCGCCGCAATTAACCGTTTGGCGATCGCCGTTTGGTGGTGGGCCGCCGCTAACATCAAAGGAGTAATACCGTGGGGAGGGCGATCGAAATTCACATCCGCCCCAGCCTGAATTAAGTGATCCACCATCTCCCCTTGACCCGCCCCAATGGCGTAGAGTAACGGCGAAAGTCCCGTTTCATCTCGACAATTGACCACCGTATTCGTCCCAATTCCCTGGGAAATCACCTGCCATTGACCCTGACGAGCCGCCCGAAGTAATGCCGACTGTGTAATGCTCATGCCATTAAACGCTTCTTTACCCTGATCACAGTAATTGTCAAAACCTTGACACCCCAAAGTCCAGCGGTGTAGATCGATTTTACCCTGCCAAAGAAAAAGCTCCCCATCGGGAGCCACAAATTGCTATAGAAATTAACGAATCAAATCTTTTTCGGCGAAAGGAACATCATCATATTGCGCCCCTCTCGCTTCGGAGCCTGTTGAATATCCGCAAAGGTTTCAAGATCCGTCGCCATCCGTTTTAACAAGCTTTCTGCTAAGTGGGCGTGTTGGATTTCCCGACCCCGAAAATTAACCGTCGCTTTAACCTTGTCCCCCGCCTTAAGGAACCGCTTAGCTTGGGTGACACGGACTTGATAATCATGTTCATCAATTTTGTACCGCATCTTCACTTCTTTGACATCCGCCGTATGCTGTTTTTTCTTGGCTTCCCGCGCTTTTTTCTCTTGCTCAAACTTGTACTTGCCATAGTCCATGATGCGACAGACAGGCGGGTCGGCGGTTTCGCTTACTAGAACGAGATCTAATTCCCGCTCATCGGCAATATCCATAGCTTCATTGGGAGTGATAATTCCCAATTGAGCACCATCACTATCAATGACTCGTATTTCAGGGAAACGGATTCGTTCGTTAATTTTGGGTAGGTCGCGTTGGGGTTTTCTTTTATCGGCCACAGGTGTTTTTTGTTGAAGTTTACGGGTTACGTTGGGTTTACAAGAGAGAATGCTAACTCTGTCATTCTACCGACTCTTTTGAATTTTCGGCCCCAAAAATTAAGAACCCTTAGCAAAACTCAATGGATTCCCTAGTGATGGTCTGAAATATGGCTTAATGCTGACAAGGTTTGGTTACAATGCCGCCGATCGCCCTAGGCCTTTGTAAAATTTTAAATAAAGGAACCTTGTGTTGCAAATGTCCTTGACGAAAGACCGCTAGACTATCTAATCGATTGAATCCTTCATTATTTCCGTCATAACGATGGCTAACCGTTCTGCTGCTGCGACGATTTTTAATCCCCTTGAATGCCGTCCCGATAGTTACAAAGGTTGGTATGCCCAAGGGAATACGTTACTTGAACAAAGACGCTATGGTGATGCGCTCATTAGCTATGAACGGGCCTTGGAATATTATCCTGGGGATTATTGGGCTTGGTATAAACGGGGATTAACCCTAGAGCAGTTGGGACGTTACCGGGGGGCAGCGGAAAGTTATCACAATGCCTGTCAGGTGCAACCGGATAATTATTGGGCTTGGTACGATCAGGGTTGTATTTATTTGAATGAAATTGATGATTTTGAGCGGGCAATTCCCTGTTTTCAGCAGGCGTTGATCAATCTTCCCCACGATTATTGGGCGACCTATCGTCTGGGGGAATCCTATCGGTTGTCGGGGCAATATGGAGCGGCGATCGCCACCTTTCGGCAATCTTTACAAATTAGACCGGCGGATTTTTGGGGCTGGTATCGCCAAGCGGATTGTTTGCGGCGTTGGGGACGCTATGCCGATGCGTTGAGGTGTTATCAAAAGGCTTTGGTGATCAGACCGACAGATTATTGGGGCTGGTATCGTCAAGGGGAACTCTTGCAAAAGTTAGGCCGGTATCAAACGGCGATCGCCTGCTATCAGCGAGTCTTGGCTCTCGATCCCCAGGATGATTATGTCTGGTATGAACTCGCCCACTGTCAAGTCCACCAGGACTGCCAGGAAGATGCCATTTATTCCCTGGGCAAAGTTCTAGACTGGTATCCCGCCACCTATTTACGCCTCATCCAGGGGGATGGGTTATTACAAACCTTGCAGGTTTATCCCAGCTTTCAGGCCTTAATCAAAGTGGCTCACCGTAATGGGGAACAAGAGACAGGGGATTTTTAGACTAAAAGGTCATCTGAAAAGCAAATTAGCGACAAAAAACAGAAGAAATTGTAAACTCAGAGGTTAATCTTGCTTTTTAATGTCTAGAAGGTGGATTAACAGCAGTTTTCCCCAGGGATAACTGTCTGAATCGTCTGCGGACAACGATTTCTTCAAGTTAATCGCCCAAATTTTCCCTCCAGGGCTATTTCCCCATGTTGCGTTTTAATCTATGAACCTCAAGCTGGTCTTAAATTCCCTCAAGTCCGATCGCCAAGAATTAGACGTTCCGCCCTTAAGAATTGTGGGGTTTAGTGCATTACTAACGCTGGTGATCTATTTGTTAATGTTGCCCTTTAAAAGCACCTATGTAGGAATTTTGCTCTATGAGCGGGGATTCACCCAAGTTTTAGTGATTGCCTTTGCCAGTTATGTGTTGGTTTTTTTGGCGCTAAAAATTCAAAAAATTCGGCGGGAGTTGAATGAACTCAAAAAAGATTATTTCCCCCCCACGCTTTCTGCCTTTAAACCGACGGATCAAGGGGTTTCGATCTTACAAACTCAATTAGGCAAAGAAAGTAATTTATTGGCGCGGCGCTGTGGTCGGGTATTAGGAGCCTATATTTATTCCGGCAGTCGGCAGGTGGCAACGGATTTTGCGGTGGAGGATGCCAATTTTTACCAAACGAAGTCTGAGTCTTCCTACACGTTTCCCCGGATTTTGATTTGGGCAATCCCTCTTTTGGGTTTTATCGGAACGGTGATGGGGATTAGTGCGGCGGTAAATGGTTTTTCTCAGTTTTTGAATCAATCCAGTGATGTGTCCCAAATTAAAGAGGGTATTGGCACCGTTACCAATGGTTTGGCGATCGCTTTTGATACGACGTTGCTGGCGTTGTTGTTTAGTGTGTTGGTGATGATTCCGTTGGTGTTGGTGGAACGCCAAGAATCCCGCTTATTGTTGGGCATTGATATTTATATTAATGACAAAATTTTGCCCCGTTTTCAGGAAAAGGCGACGGTAGGGGGAGTGGATGAAGAGAGTCTGCGGGACATGATTGATGAGTCGATTCAAGCGGCATTACCCAGCCATGAGGCGTTGATTGAACCTGCTCAAAGTTATGCGGAGGAGGCGTTAAGTCGTTTAACCGGCCAATTTATTCAAGCACTCCAACCCGTTCAAGCCCAGGTTCACGGTTTGTTGACCCAATTCGAGGCATTACAACAAACAATGCAGGGCGATCGCCAAAATTTGATCACCCAATTCGAGGCATTACAACAGACAATGCAGGGTGATCGCCGGGGTTTTTTGGCAAGTTTACCGAGTGCGGAGGCGTTAATTCAGCCCGCCCAAATTTATGCTGAACAGGCCGCTCAAAACTTAGCCCAGGGTTTTGCCCAAAATGTTCAACCGATCCAAACCCAGGTCGAAGGCCTATTAAATCAATTGGCTCTGTTGCAAACCTCGATGCAAGCCGATCGCCAAGGTTTTTTAGCCCGTTTACCCAATGCAGAGGCGTTAATTCAACCCGCCCAAATTTACACAGAAAAGGCAACTCAGACTTTGGCCCAGAGTTTTACCGAACAAGTGGAGCCTCTCCAAGGCCAAGTTTTGGGACTGCTAACCCAAATCGAAACCCTGCGGGATACCCTCCAAGGCGATCGCCAATCATTGCAAGAAACAGTACAAACATTGATCGCCTCCTTTGAAGCGAAAATTCCCAGTGCTGAAGCCCTAATTAAACCCGCCCAAATCTACGCAGAACAAGCGGCCAAGGGCTTTATTGACAATGTAAGTGAAGAAATGGGCGCAATGCAAACCCAAGTACAGCAAATTATTCGTCAATTTGATGATCTACAGGTTAATCTGCGCGAAGACCGGGAAAGCCTCAATGCGGGACTTCAACAAGCGGCGATCGCCCTCCAGGAACGGGTCGAACAGTTAGCTAAGTATTCCGCCGAAGTCAATGAAGTCAGCCAACTCCAAAGCAGTTTGGAGCAAACCCTCAAAACCCTCAAGGAAAAAGCCACCCTCGAAGCAGTATTAGAAGAAATTCAAGCTACATTACAAAAGTTAAAACCCAGCTTGGAACAAATCAGCAAACCCCGCCGCATTACCCTAATCGAAAAAGAGGATTAGTCCTTACCTGCCTTAATCGAGACTCAATTAAAAGCAGAAACCACAGCGGTTAATTCCTGGAGGGGTTGCCAATGGTGAATATCGTCTAATAACGCCTTATAACCCGCCACATTGGGATGTAAACCATCCGCCATTAAATGACTATTGATCCAGTCCTTACCCCGTTGTTGCCAGATGTCAAAAATATCAAGGTAGGGAATTTGGCGATCGGCGCAAGCCTTTTGGGTAATGGACTTAAAGCGAGATTGATCTGCGTGGTTGAAGTAAAAACAATCCAAGAACGGCATTTGTTGCTCGTTAACAGGAACCATGCCCACAAACAACACCGGACAGAGTTGCTGTGCCACGTCTAACAAGTGAACAATTTGTTTCTGAAATAACGTTTCATCGGTAAAGCACCGTCCATCGGGGCGACCTAAGCGGGGCGAATCATTGACCCCCACCGATAAAATCAACAAATCGGGGACTTTATTGCGGAGTTCTCCCCGTAACCGAAATTCTTGCTCCAATCGTTCTGCCACTTGGGAAACCCGATCGCCACGAATACCGAGATTGTAAAGGACGGGGCCATTTTCCTCCATCCAAAACCGTCGTAACCGTTCTGCCCAGCCGCCACCCACCGGATCGCCGTAACCGTAAACCAAACTGTCCCCCATGGCTAATACCTTCAAGGGATGGTCAAAGCGGGGATAAGCAGTCATGGCCGACGCGGGGGAAATCGTTTGCATAATGGGAAGATGTCCTTGGGGCGAGCGACAGAAATTAAATGAATGGGGAAAAAGTCAAAAAGCAGATGTAATGTAAAGAAATTTTAACCGAAATTTCAGCTAGTGTCGTAGGCATTTATACAGAGGGACGAAAAAGCAGGATTAACGCTTGTCAGACCCCAACGTCGTCAAACTCCGAAACCAACTCTGATCCTATCCCCAATCCCCTAAAGGTTACGGTAAGCCAGGATACGTTACGCAATGATCACCATTGATATTGATTGAGAGGAGGTTTGAGACGTTGTATCGTCAGCACAGGATTCCCTGAAATCCCCTCACTAAAGCTCCGGCCTAAAAAGGGGGACTTTTTGCAGATTTCTTTCCTTATCAAAGGGGGCTAGGGGGGATTAACTGCTATTTTTAGACTTTTCCGGCATCTTCAACTAGACACCAAAACTTATTCTGGGGAGTTAATCAAACCCGGATGATCTAAGGGGCGCGGCCCCGCTGCATCCCAATGAAAACGGCGATCGCCTTCTTTGATGGGACGGTCGTTAATACTGGCTTCCCGGCGTCGCATCAAACCATTGTGATCAAATTCCCAATTTTCATTGCCATAAGCGCGATACCACTGTCCAGCATCATCACACCATTCATACTGAAACCGTACCGCAATCCGATTTTCGCTAAAGGCCCAAAGTTCCTTGACTAGACGATAATTTAGCTCCTTATCCCATTTGCGACGGAGAAACTCCCGAATTTTTTCCCGACCTTGGAACACCTCAGCACGATTGCGCCAAAAACTATCTTCGGTGTAAGCCATGCACACTCGGTCAGGATCTCTCCCATTCCAGGCATCTTCGGCCATTCTGACTTTGGCGATCGCCGTTTCTCGGTCAAAAGGCGGCACTAATTTTTTAGGGGAGGTCGTCATATCGTCTTTTGTCTTGGCAGGATTAAAGCGCAATTACCATTTTTTATAAGGCAAAAATTTACCACACATCACCACTTCAACCCGATCGCCTTTGGGATCTTCGACCTTATTAATGTCCAACGTGAAATCAATGGCGCTCATAATGCCATCCCCAAATTTTTCATGGATAATCGCCTTAATCGGCATCCCATAAACCTGCATAATTTCATAAAAACGATAAATCAAAGGATCAACGGGAATCACAGGGTCTAAAGATCCTTTCACAGGATAATCCGTTAACTCATTAATCAAAGATTCATCAGCGGCGATCACTTCAATGATTTGTTGGGCTTCTTCGGGGGAAGCACTGGCTTGACGGTAAAACACCGCTGCAATCCATACCTCATCCCGCCCTAATTTAGTTTCTAAATCCGCAAAGCTCAACCCCGCCGCCTTTTTTGCCGCCAACAGTTTTTCCGTAACCGTAGAAATTGCCATCATTAAATGCTCCTTGAGAAAGTGAATAAAGTAAATTGCTAACCCGCAAAAACCTGGGCGGGGTCTAACTCATCTAACACCGTAAATTGCACATGGTTAATCGCCAATTCTCCAATCGAAACCCGTTGTTTATTAACGGGCAAACCTTGGCTAATCAGTTGCTCGAAGGGGACATCCTTGGCGGTTTCTGCATGATACCAGGCCAAGCCCATAAAAAAGCGCGTGGGATAAGGGCCCCCATCATCGGTGTCGTCTGGGTTAGATTCCATCGGTAGCCAACCAATACTCGGTACATAAAACTCAAACCAAACATGGTTAAAGTCCGGCTCCATCGGTAAATTGCGACTGAGGGGTTGGGGAGGGCATTTGTAACGGCCGGCGGTACGACAGGCAATGCCATTCAACCGTGCCAAGGCCAACAAAACGCCGACATATTCACCACAGGAACCCACGCCCCGGCGGAGGGCCAAATCGGGGGTATCAATGTGGGGTTTAATGCCGTAGGAGAGATGATCATAGACATAGTTACGAATATTGAACATCTTGCGTAAAAGATTGGTTTCCCGCCCGATCGCCTCGGCAGCGGCTCGCACAATAATGTCGCTGTCCATACTCAAATCATCGTTATCCACCAAATATTTTTCCGCAAATCCGTCTGGCAAATTCGGGATCTTTTCACAATCCCGGGGCTTAACTCGGTATTTAATGCTCCACACCTCCATTTCCACCCGCCAACCGAACACGGCCCGACTGTTGATATCCAAGTGGTCAAAGGCAAAGACGGCCACTTTTTGACCATTGACATCATCAATACGACTGAAGGGTAAACCCACTGATTCAATGGTGCGAATCCGTTGGCGGGGGGTTTCTGCGGGTAAGGCCATGCGCCACTCAACCTCTTTTAATTCCACCGGATCGAGGGGGGCGAGTTCTTCTACATAGCGCATTTCCACCAAGTAACCATTGGAATAGCCACAGCGTTTTTCGGGCTCAAAATGAAAATACAATGGATGGACAAATGTCCGATCTCGATACATCAGTTCGTGATTGGGATCGGCGTTGGGATTATCTCGAATGTAGGGTTCCTGCTGAACATAGGCAACATATAGGGTTTCTTTCTGGGTTTGGCGATCGGTGTAAAATGCTAGACCCGTCGGGCAATCAAACGGTGTAATAAAACTAAACTGAATATCCCCCGTCGCCCGGTCTAAGCAATAAATACTTTGTTCAAGCTCATCGGATACCCACAATTCTTCGCCCCGTACGGTGATATTTTCTAGCCCCAAGCCTGGAGCATAAAAGCTCGCCACCAGTTTACGGGTATCTTTGCCGTAAACCAGAATTTTGCCCTGCTTGTGACAGGTGATATAAACGGTGGATTCCCAAACAGCAACCCCATTAACGGGATCATCAAACCAGGCAAAAACTTCGGGTTTTAAATCATTCCCCGTCAAGTTACAGGTGTAAAGATATTGCCCCGCACTGAACCATAGCTGTCCGTCGGCCACCGCTAACCCCGTTGCCCCAATGAACTCTTGCCAATACTGACCGTTTAAAATTTGGGTGTTATTGGTGTTGGGATCAATTTCTAAGAGATAGCCATTTTTACTGTCCACTGCTAACAGGCGTTCTCCATCAAAAACAATGCCATGTAAGGCGATCGCCGCCACCGGGCGGATAGTTTTTCCCACAAAGGACGCGGTCTGAGCAGAGACAAGATCGGCAATCATATAAGGTCAAGATGGAGAGAGATCTCAAGCAATTTTATACGGTAACAAACTTAACAGAGTCGGGAATGCTCATCACGAACGTTTTTTCTCTAGCCGGGAGAAAACTTGGTACAATGTAGGACTGTGAACTTTACTTACCATTGTCAAGCCCGTTGTTCCCACAGCCACGCCCGTGCGGGAATTTGGCATACGCCCCATGGCCCGGTGGAAACCCCCCGTTTTATGCCGGTGGGAACCCTCGCTACCGTTAAGGGCATTACCCCCGCTCAATTATCCGAAACCGGGGCCCAGATGGTGTTAGCCAACACATACCATTTACATCTCCAACCCGGCGAAAAATTGATCGAAGCTGCTGGGGGTTTACATAAATTTATGGGGTGGTCGGGGCCGATGTTGACCGATTCCGGCGGTTTTCAGGTGTTTAGTCTGAGTGCCCTGCGTACCATTAGCGAACGAGGTGTTGTCTTTCGATCGCCGAGGGATGGACGCATTATTGATATGACCCCGGAGAATTCGATCCAGATCCAAAATGCGTTGGGGGCCGATGTGATTATGGCCTTTGATGAATGTCCTCCTGGCCAGTCTGAACGAGCAATTGTTCAGCAAGCGACAGATCGTACTTACCGTTGGTTAGAACGTTGTATTACGGCTCACCAACGGCCTCAGGATCAGGCCCTGTTTGGCATTGTGCAGGGGGGAACCTTTTTAGAGTTGAGAACCCAAGCGGTGCAGGAATTAGTCAGCTTAGATTTGCCGGGTTATGCGATCGGCGGAGTGAGTGTGGGGGAAGCACCGGCCTTAATTGATCAAGTGGTACAACATACCGCGCCCCAATTGCCGGCCCATAAACCCCGCTATTTGATGGGGGTGGGGACTTATCGGGAAATGGCCAGGGCGATTTTTGCGGGTATTGATTTGTTTGATTGTGTTATTCCCACCCGCTTTGGGCGCCATGGTACAGCGTTGGTGCAAGGCGATCGTTGGAATTTAAAAAATGCGCCGTTTCGGGAAGATTATCGTCCCCTGGATGAAACCTGTCCTTGCTATACCTGCCAGACCTTTAGCCGCGCCTACCTGAATCATTTGGTGCGATCGCGAGAAATGTTGGGTTATATTTTGCTGTCCTTGCACAATATCACCGAATTAATTCGTTTTACCCAACGCATTCGCACCGCCATTTTAAATGATACTTTTACCGAAGAATTTGCCCACTGGCTAACACCACCGTTCCCCCCTTCTTAATTATGATTTGATTAAAGTTCATCCAATGTTATGATCAAATATGACTTCAGATCTTGTCAAAAAAGAGATTGTTTAAGTATGTGGCAAGTCAATATTGTCTGTGATGGAGAAGCTTGGAAACAACATGACGTCAATTTTAAAATGTTGATTGCAAACTATGAAAGCGAGTTAATCGTCTCTAAAAAAATGCCGGATGGGCAAAGAATTATGGGCTACAAAATTGAAGATATTTCTGATGCGGAATCCCTGATTGAAGATTGTGCTAAATTTGCGGGCTTTAGTGCGGATTTTGAATCGCTGTAACGTTGTCATTTATCAAAAAGAATAGTCTAATTAGCAAGAGGTTAATTAGTTTGCATGAATTATTTTATTGTTTGCTTGTCGTTTTCGCCCCACCACCGCAATTGTTAAAGATTTGAGTGAAAGGCCCACAGATCCCGGCAAGCCAGTAAACTTGCCATAGTAACCACTTTCAATGTGTCAGGGAGGCGAGTATGGACGATACTTACCAAAGTTATGTCAATCGGGTTGTGCCCCAAACCTTGGCGATCGCCTATGAACAACAACTCGCTAACGCCCAGAGATCGCCCAAGTTCGAGCAAGGACAGCCTGTGCCCTTTCCCGGCTTTAGTTTGGTGACACCGATCGCCGCCGAAGATTTAACGAACCAAGCCTTTTATAGCCACTTGGCCACCGTGCAAAAACAGGTCGCTGATATTTTGGGCGACAGTTTGATTACCATTCCCACCAGTAGTCTGCACTTAACCGTTGCCGATTTGATCTGGGATGGCCCTTACCGAGAATTGCGCCGCCAAAATCCCGACTTTGAACAAAAGTTATGCGCCTGTGTCCAACACAGCTTTGCCGATTGCCAACTGCAAGAAATTCAATACAAAAATTGCCAATGGCAGATTCTCGGTATTCTAATTTTGCCCCGTTCCCTGGGAGTGGTCTTAGCGCCCCAACGGGAAAGTGACTATGACCCGCTGATGATGGTGCGACGAGTAGTTTATCAAAATTCCACTTTGATTGGTTTGGGCATCGAACAGCAATACCGTTACACCGCCCACATTAGCCTGGGTTACTTCGATACGGCCATCGAGCAATTAGCAGATCCCAAAACCTTGAGTGAAAAACTGTGTCAAATTAACGACCACTGGCTGGAAACGGAGCCGCAGATTCTTAATATCCACAGCATCGAGTTGCGTTATTTTAGCGATATGACCCACTTCAGCCGCCAGCCCCATTACCCTGTGTTAGTTGCCGATGCCAGTTAAGTTCTGCTGTTAATTTAAGCGGCGTTAAGGTGAATTTTTATGATTGCAGCACGGGATAACCATCGCTTCTTTACGCCTGAAACCTACTTTGCGTGGGAAGCCCAGCAGCTAGGCAAGCACGAACTGATCGATGGTCATGTTTATGCCATGAGTGGCGGCACTCAAACCCATAGCACGATCGCCATCAATTGTTTATTGCTAATTCGTGGTCATCTACGGGGCAGTCAATGTCGGGTGTTCAACTCGGATTTAAAGGTTAACATTCTCCATACCCTTAACTATACTTATCCTGATTTAAGTGTGACCTGTGATGATCGGGATCGGGAGAATGCCCTGTATATTACCTATCCCTGTTTGGTTGTGGAGGTGTTATCGGAGAGTACGGAAGCCTATGACCGGGGTAAAAAGTTTGACAAATATCGCCGTAATCCCCAGTTAATCGATTATGTATTGGTCAGTTCCGACACCATGGCGATCGATATCTATCATAAAAATGAGGCAGCCGACTGGGTGATTCTCAGTTTCAGACCAGGGGATCAAGTTGAGTTGAAAAGCATTGGTTTGACAGCGGCGATCGAGCGTTTTTATGAAACCGTAAATTTTGACTAAAAAAACTATGACCTTTTACGTAATCTACGACGGTGATTGTAATCTTTGTGTGAGTTTCACCCAATTACTCGCCCAAGTGGATCGCGGACGACAATTTCGCTATCTTCCCATGCAAGACAAGGAGGGGTTGAGCCAATTTGGCGTTACGGCCGAGGATTGTGAACTGGGAATGATTTTGATTAATGGATCTGCTCCCTCTCAACGGTGGCAGGGGAGTGATGCCGCAGAAGAAATTGCCCGGCGTTTACCCTTGGGAGACTGGTTAATCCAAGCCTATCGAGCTTTACCAGGAGCCAAAACCTGGGGCGATAAAAGTTATGAACAAATCCGCGATCGCCGCTATGATTGGTTTGGCAAACGGCAGACCACTTACCACGCCCCCTATCCCTTTGGCTGTGCAGGAGTGGATGCCCCAGATTTATCCGAACCATAACCAGCAAAATCGTGAGTAATTCCTCTCTTAATCCGGCCTCAATGATCGAAACAGTGCGTGCTGTTAGTTGGGGCGCGATGAAAATTCTTCAGTCCTATTACACGGGCGAAAATCAAGCCAATTTAGAGGTCAATGAAGACAAAAAAGGTGGCCCCGTTACAGCGGCAGATACGGCGGCCAATCATTACATCCTTGAAAAAATGCAGGCGGCCTTTGGTGACGATCAATTTGGGTACCTGAGCGAAGAAACCCACCAAGGTACGGAGCCTTTTCCCCAGGATTGGGTGTGGATTATCGATCCGTTGGATGGCACGCGGGATTTCATTGATAAAACCGGGGAATATGCGCTCCACATTGCCTTGGCTTATCAGCAACGGCCAGTGCTTTCGGTGGTGGGCATTCCTGAAGCCAATAAACTCTATTACGCCGTTAAGGATCAGGGCTGTTTTGTGGAAACCCAAGACGGCGACATTCAACCAATTAAACTCACGCCGAAATCTGCGGAGGAATCCCTAACCCTGGTGGTGAGCCGTACCCACCGGGATCAACGTTTTCAAGATTTAATCGACCGTTTGCCCTTTGGCGATCGCCATTATGTGGGCAGTGTGGGCTGTAAGATTGTGGCCATTTTGGAAGGCCAAGCTGATGTTTATATTTCTCTGTCGGGAAAATCGGCGGCCAAGGATTGGGATTTCGCCGCGCCGGAGTTGATTTTGACGGAGGCCGGGGGAGAGTTTACCTACTTTAACCAAGAACCCGTGGTTTACAATCGCGGCGATGTGCGGCAATGGGGCGGCATTATGGCCACCAATGGTTCGAGCCATGGCCAACTCTGTGAGCAATCGGTGGCAATTTTGGCAGAATTGGATGGATAATTCGGAATCTGCCCATCGTTGGCTAGGGATTGATCCCGGCCTGGCCATTATTGGTTGGGCCATTTTAGACCGGCGATCGGATCACACCGCCCAGTTAATGGACTATGGCATCATCGAAACCCCGAAACACCTCAGCACCCCGGAACGTCTGGTGGAAATTGAGCAGGATATTACTGCCCTGTTAACAGAATTTCAGCCCCAGGCGATCGCCATCGAAATGCCCTTTTTTAGTCGGCAGATCAAAGCAGCGGGGGGCGTTATTCAGGCCTTAGGGGTGATTAACCTGGTCATTTCTCGGGAACAAGGCATTCAGCCCATTTTTTTACACCAATCCAGTTGGAAATGTCATTTGGGTAACGGCAAAGCCGATAAAGCCGAAGTTGCCGAAATGTTACAACAATTGTTTGATCTAGAAACCCTGCCCATTGATGATAGTGTGGATGCCATTGGTATCGCCTTAGCTGGTTTAAATGGAGTACGTAATCAAATTAGTTAAATAAAAAGAAAAATTCTATGCTTAAAAAAACAATTAGAAATTTAATTTATCCGTTGATTAAATCTGTCCCAGACTTTTTAGTAATTGGGACACAAAAAGCCGGAACCACGTCTTTATACAACTATTTAATTCAACACCCCCAGGTAATCAAGAACAAATCCTGGAAAGAAGTTCGTTATTATGATGTACCAGAACACTATGACCAAGGCTGGGTTTGGTATTTAGGGAATTTCCCTAGTAAATGGGAAAAAGGATCACGGTTAACCTTGGATAACTCACCTTCGTATCTTTATTTTCCCTACATTCCAGAGTTAATTAAACGGGATTTAGGGGACATTAAAATGATTGCTATTCTCCGAGAACCTGTTAGTCGGGCCTATTCTGCCTGGAAAATGTATCATAGCTTTGGAACCAATCCTGACGTTGCTCCTGTCAACCAAAAAATTGCCGATCGCCGTAGTTTTTCTGAAGCCGTTCAACAGGAATTAACCCATCAATTGCCTGCCGGTAGTTATTCCTATGATTACGTGGCACGGGGGCGTTATGTTGATCAATTGGAGCGCTATTTCAGCACCTTTGGGCGAGATCAACTCTTGGTTTTAGAATCGAAGTATTTTCAAAAAAATATCGCCGAAAGCCTTCATCAAGTGTGTGATTTTATCGGCATTGACCCCTTTTCTGACGAGTTATTAAGCAAGCTCAGTGAAGAAAAATATAATGTGGGGTTACGGCAGGAAACCTCGGTGGAGACTCAGCAAACGCTAGATCAATTAAAAGAGTACTATCGCCCCTTCAATGAAAAACTCTATGAACTGTTAGAAAAAGCCTATGAATGGTAATAGTATTTGAACGAGCGAAAAATAAACTGTATTGTTTTGCTTTTAGTCAATGTCTGTGGAAATTAGCTATGTTGTGATCAGGAATTATGTCTGAAATTTTCCTGGTCTGATTATGTCAGAAACTGCGACTTTTGAACTGCAAGGAATGCGCTGTGCAGCCTGTGCGGCGGCCATTGAACGGGCGATCGCCAAGGTGCCGGGGGTGGAATCCTGTCAGGTGAATTTCGCCCTGGAGCAAGCAGTGGTGACGCACAAAGAGACTATTAACCTGGAAACCATTCAAAAGGCAGTGGAAGGGGCGGGTTATCAGGCAAATCCCCTAGCTAAGGCCGGAAAATGCCCTCAGACGGAGCAAACAAGGGATTCCGCCCCCAAGCAAGAACAATTTAAGCGCAAACTGACGGTGGGAGTGGCATTAAGCAGCATTTTGTTTTTCGGTTCCCTGCCGATGATGGTGGGGCTACATTTACCCTATTTTCCTAACTGGTTACACCATCCTTGGCTCCAGTGGCTGTTAGCAACTCCCGTACAATTCTGGTGCGGGGCGGAGTTTTATCAGGGAGCCTGGAAATCGGTCAAAACTCGCCATGCCACGATGGATACCTTGGTGGTGTTGGGAACCAGTGCCGCTTATTTTTACTCGGTGGTTGTGACCCTGTTGCCCCAATGGTTAACCAGCCAGGGGTTAGCTGCCAATGTGTACTTTGAAGCAGCGGCGGTGGTGATTACCTTAATTTTGTTGGGACGGTTTTTAGAAAGTCGGGCCCGCAAGGAAACCTCCCAGGCTATTCGCAAGTTAATGGGTTTGCAACCCCAAGTGGCCCAAGTGAAACGGGGCGGGGAATGGCAAACCGTTGCCGTGGCGGAGTTACAAACCGGGGAAGTGGTGCGGGTGCGACCGGGGGAAAAAATTCCGGTGGATGGACGGGTGGTGGCGGGAAAATCCAGCGTGGATGAGTCGTTGGTGACGGGGGAAAGTTTGCCGGTGAGTAAAACGGTGAATGATCTGGTCATTGGGGCAACGTTGAATAAAAGTGGCAGTTTAGACATTGAAGCCACGAAATTGGGACAGGATTCGGTTTTGGCGCAAATTATTCAGTTAGTGCAACAGGCCCAGGCTTCCAAAGCCCCCATTCAACAGTTTGCCGACCAGATTACCCGCTGGTTTGTCCCCGCTGTGATGGCCGTGGCGATCGCCGCTTTCCTGATTTGGTGGTTAACGACGGGAAATATTACCTTGGCGGTGTTAACCCTGGTGGAAGTTTTGATCATCGCCTGTCCCTGCGCGTTGGGATTAGCGACGCCCACATCGGTGATGGTGGGAACAGGGAAAGGGGCGGAATATGGGGTGCTGATTAAAGAAGCCCAAAGCTTGGAAATGGCGGAAAAATTAACGGCAATCGTGCTTGATAAAACGGGAACGGTGACGGAAGGAAAACCCAGCGTTACTGACTTTTTAACCCCGCAAAATTTGTCCAATGCTGAAACGTTACAACTCATTCAATTAGCCGCTTCTTTAGAACATTATTCTGAACATCCCTTGGCCGAAGCAGTGGTGAATTATGGCCAATCCCAGGAAGTAAAATTTTTAGAAATTGAGGACTTTGAGGCGATCGCCGGTTGTGGGGTACAGGGAAAATTTGACGGTGATTGGTTACGGATCGGCACGGCCAAATGGTTAACCCGCGTGGGATTAGATTGCACCGAATTACAAGGCCAAGCCCAGCAATTAGAACAACAACAAAAAACCGTCATTTGGTTCAGTATTAACAACGAAGTTAAAGCCCTATTGGCGATCGCCGATGCCCTTAAACCCGCTTCCGCCCAAGTGATTCAACAACTCAAAAAACTAGGGCTATCCGTTTACCTGCTCACCGGGGATAATCAAGCCACCGCTGAGGCGATCGCAGCCGATCTGGGCATTCGTCATGTGCTGGCGGAAGTGCGTCCCGATCAAAAAGCTGAGCAAATTAAAGCCCTACAACAACAGGGTCAAATCGTTGCCATGGTGGGAGACGGCATCAACGACGCCCCGGCCCTCGCCCAAGCCGATGTGGGCATTGCCATTGGTACAGGAACCGATGTGGCGATCGCCGCCAGTGACATTACTTTAATTTCAGGAGATTTGCAGGGAATTTTAACCGCTATTCAACTCAGCCGCGCCACCATGAAGAACATCAAACAAAACCTATTTTTTGCCTTTATTTACAACGTCATTGGTATTCCGATCGCCGCTGGGGTATTTTATCCCCTCTTTGGTTGGTTACTGAACCCGATTATTGCGGGTGCTGCCATGGCCTTTAGTTCCGTTTCTGTGGTTAGTAATGCCCTGCGCTTGCGACAATTTTCCCCCAAAGGGCGATCGAATTAAGATAGATTAATCAAGTCAATGGAAATGTTAGAATTCAGTCTCATTTTCCCTGTCCAAGTTTGTGATGGATTAACGCCATGAAAACGATTAACAAAAACGAACTCAAAGAAAATTTACTAGAATTGTTGAAGTTAGTCGAAGTGGAAGGCGAAGAAATTTTAGTAACCGATGGCGAAGAAACTGTGGCAAAAATCTCCCAATATAAAAAATCTTTAAAAACAGAAGATTTATTTAAAAATATGCGAGGAAAAGTTCAGTACTTTGAAGATTTGACCGCTCCGACAACGGAAGAATGGACAGAAGTATGAGTTTTATTCTTGATACCTGTGCCTTAATTTGGTGGAGCCTAGATCCCGATAAACTCTCCTCCAAAGCCAAAATAGCGTGCGACCAGATGGAGCAGTTGAAAAATGGGATCGTTCCCTCTACGGCCATTTGGGAAATAGCGATTAAAGTTAAAAATCGTAAATTAGATCTAGGAATTAACCTTGATGATTATATTGTTGCGCTTCAAAAATCTGATGTTATTCAAATCATGCCAATAGACGAGAACATTTGGCTAAAAAGTGTCCAATTACAATGGGAGCATCGAGATCCAGCAGATAGAGTCATTGTCGCTATTGCAGAACAAAATCAGGCTGCTATCATTACAGCAGATCAAAAAATAGCTGATTTTTATTCTCCTATAATATGGTGAACCGACATGGTGAAACTAGAGGATCTGCAAACACTGTCGGATTGTTCCTTCCCTTACTCGTTTCGGGTTTGCAAACCTCATTGAGTTAGCCATGAGAGAATTCACCCACTACTATCGCATTCTAGGATTGGAAACAAATGCCAGTCTAGAAGAGATTAATCAAGCCTATCGAGATTTGGCTTTTGTTTGGCATCCCGATCGCCTACCCAACGACAATCCCCGTTTATTAGAAAAGGCAGCCACCAAACTCAAGGAAATTAACGAAGCCCGCGATCGCCTCAAGGAAGTAGTGGAAAAAGGCTTACACCGCACCGTTAAGCCCGCCTCTTCTTCGAGTCCTCGTTCCCGACCCCATTCATCCCCGACCCGACCGCAACAACAAACACCGCCACCCCAAACCCCGAAACCGCCTCCGACTAACACCGCCCACCATCACAGTTCCCCCCAAGATCCCCCCCATCAGCACGGCGCTCATCACCACCATCGTCCCTATTACCGCGATTTAACCGGAGCCGATTTGCAATGGGCCAATCTCAAGGAAAAGGATTTGTCGGGGCGCAAGTTAGTGGCGGCCAATCTGAGTTATGCCGACCTGAGTGATAGTTTTTTGCACAAGGTCAATTTAGAGAATGCCAATTTATATCGCGCCAACTTGTTTCGGGCCAATTTATTAGAAGCCAATTTGCGGGGGGCCAACCTCCAAGAAGCCAATTTAGTCGGGGCGGATCTCAGTGGAGCGGATTTAAGTGGGGCGGATCTACGGGGAGCAAAGGTGGGTGCAGGCAATCGCATTATGGTCAAATTAACCGCGGCCAAATTAACAGGGACGATTTTGCCCGATGGTAGCCATCACGTTTAAGCAACACAAATTAGTAAACATCATCATGGGAGCCGACATTCAGCAAAACAATCACCTCTTCTCCTGTTTCTGGCTCTGGTTCAATCGTAAAAATTATGCGGCAATCATAACCACAGGAACAAGCTCGAAATCCTTCTAAGTCGCCTTTTAAACGATGAGTCGCTAAATTAGGCGCAAAAACATTTTCTTCCATGGTTGATAACGTCGCCTCAATTTGTTTTTCTAAGCGCCGATTACCCTTGACAAACTTATGCAGTGAGCGTTTGAACCTAGATGTGATGAAAAACTTTCTTTTCATTCCACTGTCGCCAAATAATCCTGTAAATCAGCGATCGCCTCATCTGCGGTCATCAAAGACAGTCCCCCCGCCCTAAATTCCGTCAGCCCTTCCCTGCACTCTTGGGCTAATTGCTGACGGCGAGCATTTCCCACCCGACGGGAGACAATTTCCACTAATAATGTCTGCTGATCCACTGGTAAATCAGCAATATTCTCTAAAATCTGCTCAAATGTTTGCATCGTTTTACAACCAAGCCTTAAATCCTATTCAATTTTAGAGAAATTTTACGGCGATCGCCGATAGGGATGGCTGAGCGTAGCCGAAGCCAAAACCTCAAGCCACCGTTGTCTGCCACAATTGCCAAACGATCGCCCCTAATGCCCCAAAGACCAAGATCATAGAACTAAGGGAACTGAGGGCAAAACCGATCATTCGTTTTTCGGCGGCTTGGTAATAGCCCCAAGCGTAGAGAATACGACCAATCACCCAAATTCCCCCGAAAATACTGGCGATCGCCGGATTGATAAAAATGGCAAAGAGCCAGAGTCCGGGCAGAAAAAAGACGAGTTGTTCGAGGGTGTTATGTTGTACCCGCAGTACCCGTTCAAAGTTCTCGTTGCCACTGACAGCAGGAGGCATGACCCCATATTTAGCCCTAGCGCGGCCGACATTAATCACCAAGACGAGATAAACCAAGGCGGCGATCGCCGTAATCAGGGCGGGCAATAATAATTCTGTTTTTGTCATAACGGTGTTTGGGGGAATTTTGACTAATTTATTTGGCGATCGGTGTGGCTATATTGGGACTATTCGGATTCACTGATGTCTATTACCTGCTCCCCTTCAACCACTCTTCCGCCTCCGCCAACGATTCAAAATCCAACAATGCCTCTCCCAAACTTTCTAACTGAATTGTTCCCAACTGGCGAATCTGCTCAACCGTGGTATTCGATAACGACCCAAACCGCCGAGTCAACTGTCGCAAGACCAGTGTAGCCTCCCCCAGTTGTTCTCCCTGCTGAAGTCCCAGTTGCAGGCCTCTTTCTAGTCCTTGCTGTTCTCCCTTCCGCGTGGATTCAGCCACAATACTTTGGTAAACCACAGACTCCTGCATAAGTTCCTCTCGAAGGTACAAATTGATTAAGGACTTTTCAAAATTAATCCCAGCCAATAGCTGAATACAGGCCGCTACGTTACTGCGTCCAGCCCTGTCCTCGATTATATCTACCTGCCTTGCCACCTTTGCTAGTAACGCTTCCGGTTCCGAGGTTTTTGCCAACACTGCCAACGGCAACAAAAACGGCTGATGGAGCAATAACGATGCTTCCACCTCCCACAATCGAATTACCCGATACGGATGAAACGTTTTGCCCCGTTGAAAAGAATCGTTAAACACCAGGGTTGACTCGGTTTGTTTTAGGTAAATCACCACCTGCTCAATATTGCATTCATATTGACGATAGAGTCTGACCCAATAGTCCAACATTCTAAAAGGCATAGGCGGCTTTGATTGTGCTATGGTTTGGAACTCTAAATGCAGAATACGCCCCCGACCTTGGAGAAAAAAAACGGTATCTGCGCGAATCGGTTCCAGTTTTAATTCTGTATTTAACAGTTCCCAGGCATTATCCCCAGAGTCCGGCAATAACCAGTCCACAAATGCCTGGGGATCGGCCTCCACCATAAACTTGAGAACGTTGTCAAAACTCATTCTGTAACTCCACCGTGAAAAACTCTGCTATTCGCATTTAATCAGCTTCTACGCTGCCAATATTTTTCCCAGATTACCTAAAAAATCTGGCCAAGCATTCCACTTCTCCGACTTTGGCGATCGCCGGTTTAAACAGGGAGCAATCATACAATCGCTGATGGGGATCTCGCCGTTTGTGATTTTTGTCACAGAACAAAAAATAGTTCGAGCTTGGCTGGGGTTGGATTGTTTGGGGCTAGGTTGTCAGGGTTCGGTTCTACAAACGGGCTATCTTTATCTATTCTTTAAATTTCCTGGGGAGTTTTGGTTAGGCAATTCTGAGTATGTTTTTGATAGGTTTGCTAAAAATTGCCGTATTATTACTGATAGGTTAAGGGGTTTTGGGGTTTGGTTTTGAACTGGGAGCGGTGAAAAAATAAATGAAGGTTTTGAGGGCGGATTTTTTGACAAAAATGGGGGTTTGACTGGGGATAAAATCGCTGAAACTTTTATTGAATGAGGCTTCTGGGGGTTGTGACGAGGATCACAGCTTTCTTGTGCAGCAAGTCACTTTGTCCTGGGACTGGGAGGCATACACTTAATGAATAGGTTAGTTAAGTTTGGTTTGCTGTCGGGATTGGTGCAAGCCTGGGTCAATAAGTTTAAGCAAGTAGCTTTTATTTTTGTCTTGACTGATGATCGCCGTTTTCTCGGTTAGTTAACTTTTCGTTATTGTTTTTGATATTTGTTGTTGCCTAACGGCTAGAGGGTTATTATGAATACTCGCTTTTCTTATAATTTACTCCAGGTTTTCTCGAAGAAATGTCCCGCTGGGTTTGCGCTGCCGATGGTGGTGATGATGGGGACGGTTGTTTTGGTTGTTGGGGCGGCCATGATGGTCAAAGGGATGAATGACCAAAATCAGGTTACTTCCCAGAAGGCTAAAACCGAAAGCATGAACGCGGCGGAAACGGGCTTAGAGCGAATGAAAGCCATTTTTGCCGACCCGAATACTCGGATGATGGCGCTGTATAGCCGTGGCGAATGGAGTTCGATGCTCAACAATGATGGTACGGCGTCGAATAGTGCGCTCGCTACCACGTTAAACGCTGTTGCTGGAGTGAATGCTAGCGGCGCACTGTGTTCCACTGGATCTCCTTCCCCTTCTCCTTCCCCCGCTCTATCGTCATCAACCTTGACCAAACTAGCTAAGCTTAAATCCCTAGCTTCTGCTGGTTCCTCGACCTACGAACAAATTGACAGTAAAAATTCTTACCGCTTAGTCAGTTATGAATATGCAGGTAGTGGAATACCTAATCGTTTACCTGGTGTCGGTGGCGTTGCCCTTGGTCGGATGGTTATTGAAGGAAAATCGACAACCGGTGGAGAATCAACCTCAAGGGTTATGGTTGATATTCCCATTTCTGGTGCAGCGACTATCACTGGTGGATCTAGCATCCCTACTGGCACAGTAGCCCCAGGTTTATGGCTGGCCGAAAGGGGCGTTAATGATGCAACTGGTCAAGCAGAAAGCGACGGTATTGACGACATGAAGAGTGGTTCTTTTGCTGCCAATATAGTCCTGAGTGATTGCACTGGTACGATTAGCGATGACTATGTTTCCGAATTAAATGATAAGCAAGTAGAAGGGGGTTATAAAGCTGAACGTGCAACAATGCCCATGCCCTCGATTCCGCCCATTCCTCCTGGTGTTACGCCTAAGACAATATCTGGTGGTTCTTTACCTGGTCTTTTGGACGTTCCCCACTCTGACGGTTACTACTACTACCAAACGACCGGCAACTTAGGTGATTTGACTGTTGATCATACAGGGGGGAAAAAATATCGAATTTACTTAAACGGTAGTATTCCTAAAACCACAGAAATTAACAATAATTGTGATGATGTAGCTGGTTGTGTGCCAACAGATCTTCAAATATTTGGCATGGCAAGTAGTGGCGAAATCTGCATGAACGGGAATGGTGAACGTCAAGTTGCAGCCTTAGTTCTCGCTCCTACTTACGATATGGGTAAAACAGGCAACGGTAACTTCGTCGGAACTTACATGGTGAAAACCTTTGGCAAAAATAGTAATTGTGGCTCAAAAAACGGCAAACCGGCTGTTGCACAGACCCAAACCTATGACACTTTCCCCCCAGAATTGATTCCTGGCTCGACGAGTGTTGCAGTCCCAAACCCAACGATCGCCTCGATTACTGGTTGGCAACAAATTGGTTCTGATGTTGCCGTTGCCAATATCCCGGCACCACCTTCTCCCACTATTGTTGCTTCTTCCCCAAGCCCATCTCCAAGCCCAAGTCCAAGCCCATCTCCAAGCCCAAGTCCAAGCCCAAGTCCAAGCCCATCTCCAAGCCCATCTCCAAGCCCATCTCCAAGCCCATCTCCAAGCCCAAGTCCAAGTCCAAGTCCATCTCCTAGCCCATCTCCTAGCCCAAGTCCTAGCCCAAGCCCAAGTCCATCCCCTAGCCCAACTCCCACTTGTACAACAGGTACATGGAATGCTAAGGCTGGTAAATGTGTCGGAAAGTAAGTTGGTTTTATCCCTCTTTTGTCATACTGGGTAAGTTGATTTTGAAGAAATCGTCAAAAGCCTCTACCGGCAAGGATTTTAGATAATGTACTTAGTAATATATTGCCGCCTATGGTTATCGAGTCGTGAAAACCTCGAAACGCCTGCATAGAGAGACTTCTGATGTCGTACCGAAAAATTTTCTTTCCGAGATTCAGGAAAGAGGAATAGAAGATCTTCCACACAGCTAGTCACATCCCAAAAACTTTCTAACAACAATATCAAAAATTATTGGCATACCTCAGCGGTGTGCCTTTTTTTACCCATTTTCCCCATAATAAAATCCAGGTATCAATCATTCGAGAAAGAAGCGGATACTCAATATGTAGATAAACATGATTGTTAGGATTAAAGTCACAACCGTAAAGATAGAATTTTAACCCTTTCTCACCCAACCATTAATGGTAAATCGACTATCCGCGAAAGCTTGGGAAGGACAGCTTACTGGCAGAACTTCATGCATATAGCGACTGGGAAAAAAGACAATGCTGTTATTAATTGGCTGTACGGTTTTAAATGATTCAGCCGCTACGTAAAAATTATTTTCGATTTTACTGTCATAGATAGTTAGCTCTCCGCCAGAAAATGCCTTGGGCGATCGGTTAAAGTAATAAACATAAGTCAGTTCACGAGTAGCAGAGTCAGGGCTACCGTTATCGTTATGTACTTTGTAATAATTTCCATGGTTATGGGCCGTAAGTTGAGCTTCTACATAATCAATTTGAAAAGGCGGTATTTGTAGATGGCTAATCAACTGAGGTAAAATTGCCTTTACTCGCTCTATCATTAATTCCGAAAACGGCGCAAAAGTTGGCAAAAACATGGAGCGGCGATAATCTAAATCGTTGACTGAATTGCTTGTCGGCAGGAAATCATTCTCCTTTTGAATCACGAAATGGAATAATTCTTCTAACTCCGTAGCACTCAAAAAATTTTCCACCTGCACGAAATGAGATGGCAGAATCTCTGATGAAGCTTGAGAAATAACCGTATTAAACTGTTGCGTTTTTTCGATCTGGCCTACAGATGAATGAGCTTTTTCAGCTTGGCTAACAATCCCCTGTGAAAAAGCTTCAAGCTCAGACTGATTAGTAATTTGCCAAAGTTTATAATTACCCTGACAACTAACTAACGTACAAATAAAGTTTCGCCAAGCAAACTGAAATAATATTGCTTGACTTGTCAAGGTATTTAAGGTGTCTATATCAAGCTCTAGTAAAGTACCTAGTTCTTCCGTCGTTATCCAAAATTTAGAATCACTAATTTGCTTAACTCGGTTAAGTTGCTGGATCACTTTATCGATTGTATTTTGAAGTGGTTCTTGCATAATTTTTGGTGTAATAGTTAGAAGAATAATTGTCTATCATCTCAATAACCATTTTCTCATATTTATTAACTAGGTAGTCTTACTTCTATACCAATTCTAGTTTAACTGGCGATTTAGGTTGATTACGGCGATCTATGTGTTGATTGCGATTTTAGTTTAGCTGGCAATCGGGTTGGATTGGCGATCGGGATGTTGTTTGGGAGGGGGGCTGGCGATCGGGATATTGTTGGCGATCGGGTATTAACGCTGCTGGCTTGAATCCTGTTGCCACATCTGCCTCTGGGTCTCCAGCGAAAGTCTTCTCTCAAACTCCAGCAGCCAATTCAGTGGTTAACTACGGAACTAATGTTTTTTATTCCTATCGCTCCTAGTTATTTTTTAGAGTACTTGTAATGAACTAAGTCCAACAACAAACGCCTGTATATAACCCTCTAACAACAATATCAAAACCCTTTAGGCAGCCCCCCGTGGTTTGCCTTTTTTCTTGAATTTTTCCTCTTCAAACCTATGCTAATATAGGGCATAGTTAACAAATCAGAAAAACATTTATAAAAAATGGACAAAAAACAATTTTATGTCATCATCGAACAGGATGAAGATGGTGTTTATATTGGTGAAGTTCCTCAACTAAAAGCCTGCTATAGCCAGGGTGAAACCATTGATGAATTATTGATTAATATTCGTGAAGTGATTGAAATCTGTCTTGAAGAAATTAAAGAAGAAACGGAATTCACTCAATTTGTCGGAATTCAAACCATTAGTGTCTAATGCCCAAATTACCCAATATTACAGGGAAGCAACTAATCACCCTATTAGAAAAACAAGGTTTTGTTTCCCAACGACAAAAAGGGAGTCATGTAAGGCTGAAAGATTCTGAAAACAGAGTTGTTACCGTACCAGTTCATGCCAACAAAATTTTAGGCAAAGGATTATTACTAAAAATCCTAAGAGATACTGAACTTTCTAAAGAAGACCTGATTAAGTTGTTGGAATAAGTCGTGGGGTGTGTTCCTAACGCACCTTAATAAAACCCAAAACAAATCAACAAAATTTCCCAACAAAACCCTCTAACAACAATATCAAAACCCTTTAGGCAGACCCCCGTGGTTTGCCTTCTTTTTTCCCCAGCGAAGGCTGAATAGGCGAAGTGTTGGCGTTGTTTGGCAATCAGAGCAGCTAAAGCCCGTGCTAAAATTAATTATTTAGTAGTTGATTTTAGACTGCAAATGATCGAGATGAACATTCCATTAAATGCCGAATTAGAACAATTAGCCCAAGAGTAGGTTGAGCAAGGAAACTATGCCTCCGTTGAAGCATTATTAACGGAAGCATTATTATACTTTTTAGACTCAAAAAAGCGACAATCTTTTAGTCAAAAAGTTAGTGATTTATTTGAGCAAACCCAATCTTTGCCACACCTACAATCGATAAGTGACGATGATATTAGCGCCGAAATTGAAGCATATCGGAGTGGTAAGTGAAAATAGTTATTGACACAAACGTTGTAGTCTCGGCTGTTTTAAAAGGCAGAAACCCAAGGAAATTAGTTCAATTTATCATTGACAGTTTTGAATAGAAATGGATTGTGTCTCAAGATATACTTTTAGAATATAAATCTGTTTTACGTCGTCCTAAATTTAGATTATCTGACGATATACTAGCAAGTTGGTTTGATATCTTTGACTTGTCAACATCCTTGATTTCAGTCAATGTATTAATTGATTTTCCTAGAGATAGAAAAGACGTAATTTTCTTAGAGGACGTTTGAGAAGTGGCATTATCTGTATGAGATCCCCCTAAATCCCCCTTGATAAGGGGGACTTTTTGAAGGTTTCCCCCCTTATCAAGGGGGGCGAGGGGGGATCAATCGCCATTTTTGGAC
>Ga0315905_10000470_pt1 | contig 43991 bp, 41 predicted proteins | sample LakEriMetagenome_5_FD_203522 | JGI IMG/M metagenome (GOLD analysis project Ga0315905, IMG submission 203522) | Freshwater fungal communities from buoy surface, Lake Erie, Ohio, United States - Buoy 4 MA121 | ecosystem: Environmental > Aquatic > Freshwater > Lake | place: USA: Lake Erie, Ohio...
GCATACGCAAAATGAAATCAAAATAAAAACTTACAAAAACAAATATCCCTGTAATCACGTGATTACAGGGATATAAATAATTAATTTAGTCTTCAATAATCTGTATCGTTTATTTAGGACTAGTCAAATTTTAGAAATGCCAGAGATCGTGTTCCCAGTCTCTGATGCTCTCTTTGATTCTTTCTGACTCATAAAGTGCATCTACACCAAATTTGTAATCTTCGAGTTCACGGTCAAACTTATCAGAAACACGATAAATAGTTGAAGCGAATTTACGTTTCCAGAAAAGGTCGTCGAAAGACATCCATTGCGCATCGTTTTTGTCATTGTAGACATAATAGTTTACAATTACATTGCGCAATTCATCAAAATACAACCAGAACATTTCGCGTTCTTCAACACGACCTTCATATTCTTCAAATGCGTTTGCGGAGGAACTGAACAAATAAGGCTTGCCGAGTTGATCATAGATCAGGAGCTCTCCTCTTGTTGGCAATTCTCCTTCTTCAGGTTCATTGAAGGTGTAACGCGCTACTGGTGCTATTGCAATGATGCGCTTATCTAGAACTGAGCGTTCTTTGTCAAAATACCAATCTTCTTTGATGTGGTAAGCCACGATATTGTTTGAAGGAACAAACATAGAAATGGCATCTTTACGCACTGGTGAGTTTACAGTTGCAAAGTTCCACCACTCCTGAAGTTTGGTTTGATCAATACCGAAGAGTTCTTCGTAGTCTGAGTCAGAGCGCAAACTATCTAGATACTCGGTAAGCGTTTGATCTGTCTTAATGACATCCATGGTGTCTTCAGAAAGCGGACGGTAAATACGCAATTTTGGACCTAAACCGCCAGAAGCTAGTAAAGCATTTACATCATTGCGGTACTTTTTCACTTCAAAGTAATCGTTCTGACCTTGACGCTGAATTGGGTATTTCAAACTGTAACCATCTTCGGCATCAGGGTAGAATTCACTTGCTACGCGATAAACAGTAAGATCCCCAAGGAAAATGTGACGCATCATGATGGTCCAAAGAGACCAACGACGCTGGTCTTTGTTCCAAGTTGGATCATCGATTTCGCTCGCGTTTGACGGACGATACAACGAACCAGAAGCGAGGTCACCATCAAAAGCATCGTAAGGAAGAAAAATGTCATGGTTCATTTTTTCGCGCGCATCGATGCGAGAAAAAACGCGTTTTTGCCAAGCGACATCACTTGCACGAACGTATTCATACTCGACCTTAGCACGTACTGGTACTTCATCTTGAATAGCCACTCCATCAACCACACCTCCAGGAAGTGTGTTGTATGGACCGCGCTGCGGACGGTCTTGTGCGTAAGCTACTACCGTAGCAACACTCAATAATACCAACAATACATTTTTCATAATCCTATTTTTTTATCCTTATTAAGGAACAACCTTCAATACACCTGAGGCAATCTCAGGGCTTCCGCCTGTTCTTTTGTAGGTAACGTCTATAGCGACACGCTTACCTGCTTTCATTTTCGCAATGGCTGCAGCTGGAACGCGGTCTCCGGTAAATGGAATCTCATCGTTACCCATGATTACAGAACCACCGATAACCGTAAAGCTCACACCAGTAAATGGTGAATCAGGACCAAGAGAAACAACCGCTTTAAAACCAGTGGTTTTAGAGATTGTAGTACCTTGAAGCTGTGCTTTAGGGAAGGGCTTCACTTTGTATTTGAATTTACCAAACGACTTGGTTTTACCATCTTTATCTTTACCGTTCAAGGTGATGTTCACAAATTTTGCGGTACCTGTTACGTTTACATAATAACCATCGTATTTGTTGCCATCAGCGTCGGTCCATGATGCCTTGGTTGCTGTACCACCGTCTACAGAGATCGAAGAACTTACAGCACCTGCAACTACAGGAACTACCTTGTTGTTCCAACCTTTGTAAAGCACACTCATTTCTGGTAAAGAAATTGAACCTTGTGCTTTTACAATGGCCACTTTCCATTCCCAGTCACGAGAATAAGGAACACCAGATTTATTGACAATAGTAACCGTACCTTTTACATTCATGTCAGACATGCCTGCTTTCATTTTGATACGACCGATACCGTCTTTTACTTCAACGTTTCCAGAGCTTGTGGTTACACCCGGATTTTTATCCGAGTCATAGGCTGCCATAGTAACAAGTAATTCAATTTCTTCACCTGCCGTAGCTACACCAGGGCCGCTAACGAGTTGCTGAATTTTGTTGAAAGAGAATTCACCTGTGGTTACTTTCGATTTCAAGAGGTTAACTGCTTTTGCACGTGCCGCCAAGATTTCATTTTGCATAGAGCTCAAAGAAGCAAGTGCTCCAACTAATGGCGCATGGTCAAAAGTACGACCCAACCAATGGATATTCTTTGCTTCGTGGTGGTTAGCAAACTCTTGTTTTGTCAATTCTTGATAAATAGAAACCAAAGCTTCCATGTCCTCAGGGTTCACTTTGTTTCCAGGAGCATTGAACATTTTTTTGATTTGTTTCTCAAGATCTTGGAAATCTTTGTAAGCATTGATTTCTTTTACTTTGAGTTTCCAATTGTTCTTTTCGCCCTCACGGTAATTACCTGAGATTTCTACAATTGAAGTGCGCAGCCCTTTGTACATTTCCCAAAGTTTTTTCCCTTTTTTAGTCGGGTCAATTTTGGAAATTTCAGAACCAACGATTTCATGCATTGGTACATCAAAGTTTTCTTTTTGCTGAATTGCCTGAAGATACAAACGCGCTGGCAACAAAGGAGTGCTTGGATTGTATTTTTTCCAAAGGATACTTTCTTTGTCGTTTGGCTTTTCTGTCTTGATTTTCTCAGGACCCTCAACAATGCCAATCATTTCAAGTTTGAGATCATCTACGTACTTGATGAATTCACCGACATTTTTATCGATTTTTTCAATCATGCCAAGATACTTCTTGATTTTTTCAGCTTTTGCTCGTCCAGCTTCGTCTTTAGTAACTGACGATAGCTCTTCAATAAGTGCACCTTTTGCGGTCTCACCACGATCGTATTGCGTTACACTTCCACGTTGGATATTGTCTTCAATCGCTACGAATGCATCGAGGATTTGTTTTGACACGTTCAACGCAAGAAGTGCGGTTAGTACCAAGTACATGAGACCAATCATCTTCTGTCTTGGGGTTTCCTTACCACCTGCCATTTTCTTTAATTTTTAATGTGTTATTAATAAATAAATACGTAATTAAAGAAAGGGATTAACCTCTCATTGCTCGTAACATGTTGCCATATACGTTGTTCAAATCGGTAAGATTTTGAGACAACATAGCCATGTTCTCACGGTAAGAAGCTGTGTCATTTGCAGAAGCAGCGAGGTCAGCCATAATGGCCTTGATATTTTCTTGTAGACTGCTCATTTGCGTCATGCTTTCTAGGTAATCTTGTGAAGACTTCAATTGAAGCTCATAAACGTTGTTAAGCGCACCAAGATTTTGACCTAGTTTTTGCATTTCAGCACCGAAGTTACCTTGACCTTCACCGGCAATTCCAGCAATTGCGCTTGCAGATGCTGCGTATTGTTCAGTTAATTTGCTGAGGCCCTCAGAGGCATTCTCAAGGCTTTTGACATAAGAGTCGGTAGCGCCAGCCGCAGTAGAGACGGCACCCAATGATTTTGCGTTGTCGGCAAGGTTAGACATGCCATCTTTGAGTTTGGTCAAAAGTGCTTGATCAATTCCTGCTTTATCTAATTCTTTAGCAAGTTGATCAGCAGCACCGCCACCACCCATTCCGCCTTTTTTCAAAAGTGGCAACAAGCGGTTTTCGTCGTTGTTCTCTTCTACGCCTAATTCAGGGAAAACACGCGTCCAATCTACCTCTTCATGTAAAGGTTCCATGGCAATGAATGCAAAGATCAATGATTCTGTAATAAGACCAACGATAAGCATTTGGTCAGCACCTGGCCAGTGCATGATTTTAAATAGTGCTCCAAGAATTACCACGGATGCTCCGTATCCGGTTACATACTTTGTAATTAATTTGTACTTGCGCGAAGCAAAAAATCCACCATTACCACTCATAATTTTTGTTTTTAAGAATTAATTAATTGATTTATAGTTTATAGTTTAGTTTAGGATAATATCTGTTTGAATTTCTTCACCGTTTTCTTGCTCGATATCTTTTCCTCCACGACCTAAGTGTGTCATGGTATTACGGAAACCGATATAGCTTTTTGCGGTGTCTTGATATTCATAGGTGCGTGTGGCGTTCATCAGGTAATAACCGATGTCTTTCCAAGAACCTCCGCGCAATACCTTGCGTTTTTTAACTGGTGCGTCGCCATCTTTTGCATCGTACTCAAAATCTTGTGCCATGTCATGGGCGAATTCGTAAGTAGATTCGTCGTAGGCTGTCGAACACCATTCGGCAACGTTACCAGCCATACAATATAAACCAAAACCGTTCGGATTGTACGAGTATACTTTTACTGTGTAAAAACCACCATCTTCGAAGTAACGACCACGCATTGGCTTGAAGTTAGCCAAGAAACAGCCACTGGCATTGCGAATATAAGGACCACCCCAAGGATATTGAGCCATGTCGAGGTCACCTCTTGCACCGCGTTCCCACTCTGATTCTGATGGCAAACGGAAGTCGTTTACAAATAAATCGCCGTTGGTTTGCAACCAAGAATGGAAAATTTGGGTTCTCCAAACAGAGAATGCTTTTGCTTGAGACCAAGTAACACCAACCACTGGATAGTTGTCATAGGCAGTGTTCCAGAAATAGTTTTGTGTCATGGCTGAGTGATTTGCGTAAGTGAAATCACGAACCCAACAAAGTGTATCTGGATAGATATTAATGCGTTCTTTGATGATAAAGCGCGAGCGATCAGAATGCCCACGGATGGCATTGTGCGAACCTTTGCTGTTGGTGAAACCTAAGTCCAAATCTTGTCCTGGGTTTTGAAGAATGGTACCGCGCAATGAGTTGGTGTCATTGACTTTGCTAAACTCAGACCACTGCTCTGTTTCGATGGTTGTATCGACCCAAACTTTGTTGGTATTTTGGTCCATAGTCATGAGTGCAGAACGGTGTAAATCATTGGATTTGTAATCTTTACCCAACGGCTCGCGACGTGAGCGCTGATATAGCGAATTAGCTGCCTCTTTATCGAGACTGTCATAGGCATACGTTTTGCGCGCATCGATGGATTTGGTAATCACTTTACCACGACGAGCTGCCTCTTTGTAGTCGATCCAATAATAATCGAAATAAAGCAAGCGGGTGTCGATTTCTCTGCGGTTATAGAAACGCTCAGCTTCGGACAAATACATATCTGAAAGCATGAAGGCAATTTCTGGATCTTCGTAGTCAACTGGCTCTAACCAGTTTAAAGTGAAGTACTTGCGGTTCTCAACACGGCCACCTTGATTGTATTTTGTTTTGGTAGAAGCACCTTTGGCACTGGTTTTATCAGGAGCGTTTTTCTTGGCCGCACCGCTGTACATTTGAAAAATGCCACGGAGGTCGTCGTCTGACATAACTACGTCAAATTTCTCATCAGGACCGTTGGTTATACCGTATTTCTTTTGATCGTATTGGAATCCATTGACCAATTTTTTACCTTTTCCTTTGGACTTGTCGTAGCTGCCCAACATAGTCATGATGGTTTTGTCAACCTCAGCATTGTTGGTAGAATCCATATACAATTGGAATGGTGTATTGCCACCTTGAACATCAGAACCCATGTCCATGAGGCTGCGATAAGGTTCTTTGAAGAAGTTATCAGGGATGTTGATCCAACGCTCGGCTTCTTCGTCGTAACTGCGACGATAGAGTTTTTCACGGGCAATGGAATCACGCACCCAATGTACAAATTGGCGGTACTCATTGTTAGAGATTTCCGTTGCGTCCATATAGAAAGCAGGAACCGACACTGTACGCTTGCGCGCTGTGTGCCAGCCCATGATGTCTTCATCGTCTTCACCTGCCTGATAGGCACCAGATGGAACGTATACCATTCCAAGTGGAACTTTACCAGGTCCGAGGACGTCTGGATACCAGGTGTCTCTACCACTCACACCTACTAAATTCCCTTCGATGTCGCTACAAGCGTACATGAAGCTAAGAACAAAGAGAAAACTTAAATACTTTTTCATTCGTTTGTTTTTGGTTCTGACCTACTCCCAAGTAACTTGCTACAGGTATAATTTCGGGTATAACGTAAGAACAATATAAATGGTTACATTTTTTCCTCTTATAACCAACGAGGGTGTCTTGCTTTCGTTTTTGGAGGCGGCGGCAAGAAATAACAATATTTGACCATCATTTCATGAGAACCTCTTGAAATACTAGCCAGTTTATTTATGTTGATGTCATATGAATAACCAACATGAAAGTTCGGAATGGGTGAGTAACCCGCCATTAGGGCAACTGCATCAGAGGTGCGGAATGTGAGACCACCGTAGGCAGGATTGCCGCCGAGATCCATCATGTAACGCGCATTGAAGTCAACTGAAAACTTAATGAGATCTGTGCGAACTAGCATTTGCGCATCGATATTGTTGCCGGTACCGAATGCATCTTTAAAGATGTAACCGCCCATGAGGTAATAATGACGAGCTGTTTGAAAAGACAAAGCCAAATTCGTAGGGTCTGCTGCTAAGTCTGACTCAGAGAGGTGGGTCGTTGAAAACCCAGCATAGTAGTTTTTGGCCTGAAAATAGAGACCGAAATTGGCATCGAAGGCAGTTGCTGCAAAGCCGGTTGGAAGTGATGGGTCATTTGGCGTTGTTGGCGGAACCCACACTGGATCCATGCCGTAATTCATAATGCCCAAACCAACTCCTACACCTAAAACACCAATTCTGCCGATTTGCACCGGATATGAATAATTGAGTAAAACAGTGTTTTGACGAGAGAAACCAATGGCATCGTGGTAAAAATTAACGCCGACCCCTCCTGGAAAAAATCGAGATAAATTACCTTCGAGGTTCAAAACAGCAGAGTTAGGCGCACCGTTTACTTTATCCCATTGATTGCGATAGATGGTAGTGGCGCAAAAGCCATTGTACATGTCAATACCCGTTTTTCCTGGGTTGATGCTCATTTTGTCAAACATGAAATGCGTGACAAGCTTGTCTTGTTGTGCGTAGGATGTAAACAACAAAACAGAAAAAGCAGCAGTTAGTAGTCTGTTATTCAATAGCATAAGCGTAGTTTAGCATATAAAAAACTGTCCTATTTTCATAGAATACGACAATTTAAGGTGCTAAAGTAAAGAATTCTTATGGAAAATAAAAGGCTTTTTTAATAAAAAGGTCAACCTAGTTTTTGATAAGTCTTCCACCATAAATCGGGAAGTTCATTTTTCATGGCGTTGTCGTAGTCTGACTTATTACAAGGTACCATATGATGACGCTCGAATCTTGAGCCACTTTGCGGCGGATAAGGAACTTCCATCCACCAACGCGCTGATTTATTGCTTTTGTAAAAGATGAGTTCCCTCGATACTTCGTCCATAAAGACTGTAAATTTCGTGTAATCGGCTTTGCTTCCGAATGGGAAATCCCCTACTCTTGCAAAATAACCTTGCAAGAAATACCAAATACCTTCGGCCAAAAGTGTAGTGCCAACCTGGCCGAGGGTGTCTTCTGTGAAGAAGCCGATTGAAGTCACTTTATCTGAAATCCCTGCATACTTACACACTTGACAAAATTGAGCAGCAGTAAAACCGTTTGGAGCACCAGTAGTAGTTCCGAGATCTGCTGCTTTTATAGCTTGTAAATCAAAACTGATGATGTCGGCATTGCGTAAATGAGGCTCGGCTAATCGAAAATCTTGATTGAACTCCCCGAGTCGACAAGTATCAAAAAATAATTTTTCGAAAAGCTCAAATTCTGCAGTAGGCGCATATGGTTGTTGCAGACCAATAACGGCATGATTAAACAGATAACAGGGGCGTTGAACGAGCATGTGTCCCAAGTAATTTTTTGAATGCAATGTGTCTTCGGTACTACCGATATCAATACTGCGATCAATGGCGCATGTATTGACAAGTTGCTCTAATTTTTCATAGCCTTGATACATAGCCATGGTGAGATCTTGGCTACCACCAACAACAATTGGAATAATTTGATTTTTTACCAACTCACTTACAACGTTTGCAAGCGCAAAATAGGTGTCTTGGATAGTTGCGCCCGGTTCTATTGTTCCGAGGTCATAAATTGGCAATTTCCAATTGGCCTCGGGATGTAAACGGTAAAACAAACTTCGGAATGCCGAAATTGGATTATTGGGGTTGTTGGCTCCTCGAAATTCGGGAACAGAAATAAGAGCGCAGCCAGGTCCTTTGAGCTCAGGGAAGGACGCCGTATAGGATTCAATAATGGAACCGAGCTGATTTGCTTCATAAGAATAAGCCGATGTATTCGGCTGAAAATAAATGGACAAGTCGGTCATTTGGCAAGAATTTTAGCGATATCAGGCTTAAAGTACAATTCGGATTTGAGTACTTTCCCATCTTCACGGTAAATTGGCTTGCCATTGGCGTCTAGTTTGCTCATGTTGGAGCGCTGAATCTCTTCAAAAACTTCCTCAATTTTATGTTGAAGTCCATGACGAAGAATGGTGCCGCATAAAATATAAAGTTGGTCGCCAAGTGCATCGGCAATTTCGACGATGTCGCCGTTCTTAGCCGCCTCTAAATACTCCTCGTTTTCTTCTTTCATGAGGTCAAAACGAAGTTGCACGTCGGCAGCACTCAAGGTGGTGGTTGGCGCTTGGTTATTTTGAATGCCGAATGCATCGTGAAATTGAGCAACAGCACTAATGATTTCTTTGAATTCCATGTTTAGTAGTTCATTAAATTTGAAATGGCCTCTGCCACCTTTTGCGCATTTGGCAACATTGCCGCCTCTAGCGCTGAGTTGAGTGGAATAGCCGGAGCATCAACAGATGCAACCAATTGAATTGGAGCATCTAAAAGTGCAAAACAACTTTTTTGTAGTCTTCCTGCTAATGCCAAAGAAAAGCTATTTTCTGTTGTTTCTTCGGATACAATTAAAATTTTACCGTGGCGCTGTACAAGTGCTTCCATTCCGGCGATATCGAGCGGATTTATACTGCGTAAATCTAAGATTTCGACTTGGTCCGGGAATTGAGCTGCTGCCTCTGTGCTCCAATAAACGCCTCTTCCGTAGGTGATTATACCAATAGAGCTGCCCGTTTGAATTTTTGATGCCGCGGCTTCTTGCACGATTCGTGATTTGCCTATGGGAATCATGTAGTCTGCACTTGGCTCAATACTCATAGCGCCTTCAGTGCCCGGTATTTTTGACCAATACAAACCTTTGTGCTCTAAAATTACAACTGGATTGGGGTCGTAATAGGCTGCCTTTAAAAGTCCTTTTAAGTCGGCTCCGGATGACGGATAAACCACTTTGATCCCACGGATATTTGCCAATACCGACTCGACACTTGACGAGTGATAAGGGCCACCTGAACCGTAGGCGCCAATTGGTACGCGAATGACGCAACTCACAGGCCACTTGCCATTCGAAAGGTAGTTAGATCTGGATACCTCTGTAAAAAGTTGATTGAGTCCTGGCCAGATATAATCGGCAAACTGAACCTCGACGATTGGCTTGAGACCAACTGCCGACATACCGACAGTGGAGCCGATAATGTAGGCTTCTTGGATTGGTGTGTTGAAAACGCGGTCGTCACCAAAAGTTTGCGCCAAGGTTGCCGCTTCTCTAAAAACACCGCCTAGCCTGCCGCCGACATCTTGGCCATAAAGCAAAGCCTCGGGATGCGCTTCCATGATTTCACGCATGGCAAAAAGCGCGGAGTCAACCATGACGGTTTTCTTTTTGCCTGCTGGGGCGCGCTCGCCTTTTTCTTCTGTTACTGTTGTTGGGGCAAAAATATGATCTTGAATAGACTGCGGTTCTGGATCTGGCGCATTGAGCGCGCGCTCATAGGCGGCATCAACTTCTTTGCGGATTTTAGCTTCCAAATTAATGAATTCGGCCAAACGGACCTCTTGCTGCTCCAATGCCGCTCTGAGTTTTGGATATGGATCTGCCTTTGCCGCTTCTTCGAGGTCGTCGCGGTACCATTCTTTGCGAACGCCAGAGGTATGATGCCCCAATAAAGGAACCTTGGCATGAATTAAAAAAGGCCGGCGTTCTTTGCGAACGGTCGCAATGACTTGCTCAACGATTTCGTAACAGCCCCAAAAATCGGTGCCGTCAATGGTGCGCACTTCTATGCCATGAAATCCTTTGATGTATTCAGAAATATCTTGAGCTCTCGTTTCTTTGGCATTGGCAGAGATATCCCATCCGTTGTCTTGAACCAAGTAAATAATTGGGTACTGCTTTAGTGCGGCCATCTGAAAAGCTTCAGAAACCTCACCTTCGGTGCAGGAAGCATCGCCAAGAGAACATACCACCACTGGCGCATCCTGAGCAGACCAATCGGCAAGTCCTGTTTTTTCTTTGTATTGAATCCCCATGGCTACGCCGGTAGTGGGAATTGCTTGCATACCGGTTGCTGAGGATTGATGCGGTATTTTTGGTAAATCAGGGCGATTTAAAGACGGGTGGGAATAATAAGTACGGCCACCAGAAAATGGATCGTCTTTTTTGGCAAAAACTTGCAGCATGAGTTCTTCTGGCTTCATGCCGATGCCGAGCAAAAGGCTGTCGTCACGATAATATGGAGCAACCCAATCTTGGGCTTGAAGTTGCATCCCGACAGCAAGTTGAATGGCTTCGTGGCCGCGAGATGTGGCATGCACGTATTTAGACGTGATCTCTTTGTTTGCCTCGTATTTTTCGGCCATGGTTTTGGCAGTGCACATCAGTTCGAAGGCACGCCAACTGAGCTCTTTTTGCTTTATTTTTGACATTGTGTTGATTCGGTAAGGCAAATATAAGCATTGCGCTTGCATTTCATCCTTGTTTGATTCGAACAGACTTTGGTATTTTTGTCAAAAAATAAAACAATGCTCGGACTCCAAATGGCCACCGACCCGCGCTGGGTGCGCATCGTAGAAAAAAATATTGAAGAAATTTTGATAGACCATGCCTACTGCGAACAAAAAGCAGCAAGCAATGCGATATCCATGATTGTGCAATACCCGCAATATTCCGATTTAGTCGAAGCAATGAGTGCCATTTGTAAAGAAGAAATGGAGCATTTCGAGTTGGTCCATCAAAAATTAAAAGAACGTGGCTTGCAACTTGGATTTGAAAGAAAGGATCCATATGTCAATGACCTTGCGCGCTATTTAAAGCGCGGCAAAGTGAATAGTACGCCAGAAGGTGTTTTTGTCAATAAAATGCTTTTTGCCGCAATGATTGAAGCCAGGAGTTGTGAACGATTTAAGATCCTTTCAGAAGAAATTGACGATGCCGACTTGCGCCAATTTTACAGAGAACTCATGGAAAGTGAGGCGCGGCATTACACGACCTTTTTAGGCTTTGCACGCAAATACGGACAAGGAGTAGATGTGGATCGGGCTTGGAAAGACTTTTTGGCTTTTGAGGCTGAGCTCATGGCCAGTTATGGTAAAAAAGAAACGATGCACGGTTAGGTGCATCGTTTCTTTTTGGTGGCGGATTGGTATTTAAAACGAGAGTAAAATTCCGGCATTCACACCACGCGCCTTCAGAGCTGCTCCTTCGTTAAAGACGTCTGAGAGGCCATAAGTTACATATAAACTCCAATCGCCGTAACCGACAGTTGCCATAAGGCTTGCTTGAAACGGATTGAATTGGAAATCATCTTTGGTTTTGTCTTTGTTCTTTTTACCATCGGACTCCCATTTTTGAGTCTGACGCGCATCTACACGAATACCACCGACAACTCCGGCAGAAATGTTCCAAGCCTTATTTGGGTCTTTACTTGTAGAGATTTGCAGAAGTAATGGCGCCTGGAGATAAGTTGAGGATAAAACATTTTTGGAATAGTTCAAGCCTGTATTTAGACCTACTAAAGTATCATTCACAACAGTGAGGTCATAAGCACCTTTCAACGCGTATCGGTTCCATTGAAAACCTAAGCCAGTAACTACACCTAAATAATCTTTGATAATTGGAAAGCGTTTTTCAGCAAAATTGACTTGAAGTCCGATACTTTTTGCAGGGTCTAGTGTCAGAAAATTTAGTTCGGTTGTGGTTGGAAATTGGTTGTCTGGTTTTAGGAAGCCATTTGCATTGATGCCGATTCCTGCCCAAATAGCATTGCCATCGCCGTCGGTATTTGACCAATCGTCATTGTCCATGTTATTCCAATGATCCTCTCCCTTTTCGAAAGAGTAAGAGTCTTTACCGTCGTTGAGCACAATACGCTCGTCGTCGTTTTCTATGATGACTTTTTCATCAATGATTATCTTGCGCTGACCTTTCGGAAGGTCTCCTTCAAGGGACTTGAGGTCTTTTGACTCTAAAATGACAATTTTCATATTGCCAATTTTGATCTGAGTGGTATCGGAACCGTTTGCTGAGGAACTGAGAATTGTTGTGTCGATAAATACGTCAACACGCTTTACCATTGAATCATTGATGTAAACATTTTTCATCTCTTCCGTAAGTAGAGAATCCATTTGCTCAATGCGGCCGTTGATCACAATAATGGTGGTATCGTTGCCTTGAATTTTAACAATTTTCTTGGTTTCATTTTGCTGAGCAAAAATTGCTAAACCTGAAAATAAGAAAGCGGTAAGTAATTTAATTTTCATTTTTTTAGATTTTGACCCTATGACGGGAGATAAAAGGATTTGTTACGAAATGACTTAAATTATTTTTTTGATCGGTTGCGCTCAATACTGATTGGTCCTAATTGAAAGATGATTTTATCAGTGGCAGCGCCTGATTCAACTTCATAGCGCACAGGTAAACCGATCGTTTGGCTCGCATAGCGCGCCATGGTTTCATAGCGAAGATCTGTACTCGGGTCGGGTGTTCCAAACAGCCTTTCGTTGGTTTTTTGAATGATAAACGATTTAACGGTGATGGGTTCCTTGGTCAAAGCACTCGAAGGCGCTGGATTTGGATTCAAGGCAATTGCTGCATCTTGAACTGGGCTTGGATTGCTATAATTCTGTTGCTGATTCACCTGATTTACAGTCGCGTTCTGTGCATATTGCAAAACGGGCTCTTTGGGCTCGGGAAACGCAACAATACAGTCGCGTTTTTCGGGCTCGATTGTTTGATGTGGATGTATGAGGGCCTGATGAAGCAACTTTGATTTAGGCTGCGTTACTTGGGTGGGCGTTGCAAGCTTTACTGGCGTTTGGTTTGCTTTAGTGGCATTTGGTTTTACACTGTTCTGAGTTGTTACTTCGCTTGGATTGCGGTTCATGACAAACACAGCGAGTAAAATTGCGGCTGCTGAACTCATTGTGACGGCCATCTTTTTGAATGTCAAACGACGGACCGGCGCATCTTTGATGAGGTTGTTAAGATGAGGATAAACAATACTTTGATCAGGGTTCAGAATAGTTTGAACGTATTTTTGTTTGTTTTTGATATACAACGCATCTTGCTGTAAACCGGCCTCTAATAAAAGTTCATTCGTATTGAGAAGGCCTTCTAAGGAACCAATAGCCAGTTTATCGTAGGGATGCCCCTCCTCCTCATTGTAAATTTGAAGGTTCTCGTATTCAGGACGCAATAAATGCGACACTGCACAATTTTCATTTGTAGGCGGCTGTAATTTGATTGGCTCTAGGTCCTGGGCATACTCGGGATAGGCCAAAATAAGTTCATCTAATTCTAACTTTTCAGCACTTGAAATGGATCCGTCTTGAAAAGCTAAAATTAAATGGGCAATATGTGCTTCATTGGGTTTCATATCAATACCTCCATTTTTCCGATATACTGTTTTAAAAATCGACGTGCTCTAAAAATATATACCTTGACCTGATCTACAGAAATACCAGTGAGCTCTGCAATTTCTTGGTAGCTATAACCCTCATAGTCTCTGAGGGTAAGAACCATGCGCTGAATTTCTGAAAGTTGCGCAACACCGTCGTCGATACATTTTTGAACGTCGTGGTGTACCCCTTGGGATTGAACCGGATCTGGCAAGCCACTGAGGTGCTGTTGCTGTAATTTTTGACGACGCGCTCGGTCAATCTGTAAATTGACAATTGTGCGAAAAAGATAGGACTTGACGCGCTGGTAATCGACGGTATCTACACGCATCCAAAGGCGCTCAAATGCATCTTGAACAAAATCTTGGGCAAGATCCGGATCAGATACGTTTTTCAGTGCAAATCGGTAGAGCCGATCGGCAAACTCTTTGACGCATTGGTTATATTGCTGAACAGTCATAAAACAGCGCTAAGACGAAGAACCTCAGCAAAAGTTACACCAAATTAATTGGAAACTTTTTGTGCGCTGTATTTTTGCTTGTACTTCAAATAGAGTTGCTCTTGAAAATTGGTTGTCGAAATCAATTGACCATCGATCAAAATTTGGGTCAATTGATTGGAGCGCATATCCAGAGCAGGGCCTTTTGATACAAAAAAGGTCGCTTTTTTACCTGCTTCTAGACTGCCGTAATCTTTATCTATACCCATAATTTGGCAAACGCTTAAGGAGATACTTTGCAACGCCTCTTCTTCTGTTAATCCATATGCCATGGCGGTGCCTGCCTGAAAAGGTAGGTTTCTGGTATTCATGGGCTGCATATCGCCATCGTTTTGTATGCAAAATTTAATCCCCTGCGCTTTGAGTAAACCTGGTAACTGATAAGGCAAAAAAGTCAGGTCATCTTCTCTTGAAGGCAGGCTGTGAATACGCGAAAGCATAACTGGAATCTTGGCGTCTTTGAGCTTAGCTCCTACCATTTGAGCGTCTCGACCACCAACTATGACCGGATACTTTAATTGAAATGCAGCCGCAAAATCGATGACATCTGTTATTTGCTGAACGCTTTCAGCATGAATATACACTCGTTTTTGCCCAACAAAACAAGCTTTCATGGCTTCCAGTCTCAGATCGGTGATTTGTTGGTCACGGTCTAGGGCATAGGTTTTGGCCAATTCAAAAAACTGCTCGATGTCGCGTTTTTGAGCCAAGTAATTTTTGGGATCCGTGGGCCAATTGAGGTGTATACCGTCGTCGGCCAAAACTGTCGCGTCTTCCCAGTTCCAGCCACTGAGTTTCATGATTGCAGAACTTCCGGAGATCCAGCCACCACGAGGGGTAGCCTGAACGAGTAAGACGCCGTTTGTTCGGGTAGTTTCAACGACTCTTGATTCCACATTGAAGGCAATTTGAGCACGCACATGCGGATTCCAATCACCGACGTCATTGAAATCACGTGTGGCTCGGACCGCATCGATTTCTGTGAGTCCGAGTGTGTTATTTGCCGATACCAGTCCGGGATAAAAATGCTGTCCGTTGCAATTGATAATGGTATCCCAATCTGCTTTTGCAAATGTTTGGGTTAAAGAGTTTTTTACAAATGCAATTCGATCATTGACAACGCCTATTGCTGCAGATTCGAGCACTTGTCCGTTGCCGATATGTGCTGTTCCATGCAACAAGAGTATTCGTTGAGCCCTGAGATTGGTCAGTGCAAGTAATGCACAAAATAAAATAACGCTTTTCATACTAATGTGCATTTTCAGTTTCAGTTGCTTCTTCGCCAAGTGTATCACAATGATAGTGCTTTTTGGTTTTCTTTTGTGGGGTTTTAGCCGGTTCTCCTCTTTCGTTTGCAGCAAGCATGAGGCTCAGGATACGCGTCCTTTCCTGGGCAATGGCAGGTTCCATTTTCTGGGTTTGCAAGGCTTCTTCGTAGTACACCACACCATCGACAAGCGTAAGACTCACGCGTGCCTCTATGCTCAGCGGATTGGTTGTCCAAAGCACTAAATCAGCGGCTTTTCCGGTTTTGACACTCCCCATTTGGTCATCGAGGTGTAAAACTTTGGCAGGATTCAGCGTCACAAGTTTCCATGCCTCTTCTTCTGTAAGGCCTCCATATTTAATGGTTTTGGCAGCTTCTTGGTTGAGTCTGCGACCCATTTCGGCATCATCGGAATTGATGCAAACAAGAATGCCTTGCTCGGTCATGAGGGCAGCATTGTAGGGGATGGCGTCGTTGACCTCAAATTTATAGGCCCACCAATCTGAAAAGGTAGAGCCCGCCACGCCGTGTTTGCGCATTTTGTCTGCCACTTTGTATCCTTCCAAAATATGGGTAAATGTGTTGATTTTAAAGTCCATTGAATCGGCAACATGCATCAGCATGTTGATCTCAGACTGTATGTAAGAATGACAAGTTATAAAGCGCTGGCCGCGCAAAATTTCGGATAATACCTCTAATTCTAAATCGACTCTCGGGGCCACTTTAGTGAGTCCAGATCGGTAGGCGGTCCACTCAGCTTGATACGCTTTGGCGCGGTAAAAACCATCGTAAAATACCTGCTCTACACCCATTCGTGTTTGCGGAAAACGAACCGTATTGAAATCGCCCCAATTGGCTTGTTTAACGTTTTCACCTAACGCGCACTTGATGAATTTGGGTGCGTCATCGATAAGCATTTCATCAGGGGTAACTCCCCATTTGAGTTTGATCAAGGCAGACTGACCCCCAATCGGATTTGCAGAGCCGTGTAAAAGCTGAGCCGCGGTAACGCCTCCGGCCAATTGGCGATAGATGTCGATGTCATCTGGATTAACGACATCGGCAATACTGACCTCTGCAGATATCGCTTGCCCACCTTCGTTGACACCTTTTGAAATCGCAATGTGCGAATGCTCATCGATGATCCCTGAGGTAAGGTGCATTCCCGTTGCATCAACCACTCGACAGCCGTTTGGTCCGGTGATGTTTTGACGACTCACTTGCTTGATTTTACCATCGACAACGAGGACATCTGCCCCTTTTAGAATGCCTTCTTTTTCGTTGGTCCAAACGGTGGCATTTTTAAAGAGGATGGTTTGTGAGGCTGGCCTTTGGGTTGCACCAAAAGCCATGTTTGGAAACCAGACTTGGCCATATGACGTGGTGTCGAATTTGATTGCAATAGGTGCTGCTTTCGGTGAGGCTTGTTGTTGAATACCGCTCCAATGAAACCACTTGCCATTGGCATCTGTGCCATCGCCTTCGAGTATCATTCCGTTCTTTATGACTTTAGCATGAAGTTGGATTAGTTGTTTTGGATTGGCATGTAATGAAACAAATTGTATGGAAAGGTCTGCCTGTTTGAGTGTTAAGGTCGCTTTTGTACTGAGGGTATCGGTTTGTGTTTTAAACTGTACTTTTCCTTGTGGTTTGTCATTGGTACCTGTAACGATTAATTCGTAGGTGGCATCTGGTAATTGAAGCGAATAAGTTCCGATAATCTGAGCGCTCGAAGGCGTTTTTAAATATTTGGCCTCACCTAAATTCCAGGCTTCAAGTAACTCCGCCTCAAATTGAAATGGATCGGCAGAAAAAACCGAAAAACTTGCCCATTTTCCGGCTTCTAAAGTGCCGATTTGTTGTTCAAGCCCAAGCCAGCTTGCCGGATTGGTTGTCAGTGCGGCAAATGCGTCCTGACTAGGCAAGCCCCGAGAAATGGTTTTGCGTAGTGCCGTCCAAAATTGTTCGGCATTTTTAAGCCCAAAGGTGGTAAAGGCGATTGGAATCCCTGCTTTATTCAAGAGCTGTGCATTACTTGGTGCAAGTTCCCAGTGTTTGAGGTCAGATAGGGGGATTTCTTTTGCCAAATAAGGATCATTGACGTCATATGCATCAGGAAAAGTAAGGGGCAATACCAATTTTACCTTGGCAGCGCTTAAAATATCCGCTATTGCATATTCATTACCAGAACCAACATAGATAAAACTGCTCTTGAATTCATTCGCTATTTTTTGAGCACGAAGGATTTCCCATTTATCCTCGGTTTTAAAAAAAGTTGGTAAAGTTTGAAGGGTTTGCCATTCGGAAAGCGAAACAGAAAACGGCAAATTAGTTTGGTTTGCTTGATAGTACTTTTGATCGTAAAGTGCCTGTCGTAAAAGCGCAATTGATCCCATTTGAGAAGACGGATATGTTTGCTGACTTCCTCCTTTAGAAAAAGAATAAACTTGTGCCGCTTTTGCACGAATGATTTGCTTGTGGATATCGGTTTGGCCTAAGGCAACCAATGCTGCTCCACCGCGAACAATTCCGTCCATGTGATGCGTTAGCGCGAAACCGAATCCGGCTTGTTGCAATTGCAAAGAAGGTGACTCAGCAAATTTATAAGCGCTCGCCGCATTGAGCTCTGGATGAATGGCTTCGTTCCAGTAATAAGCACCCTCTTTATTGCTTTCTAATTGTGGACGCCAACCACTATTTTTGAAAGTAACGGGATCTAGTCCCACACTTGAATATACATCGATGAAAGCCGGAACTAACACTTTGCCAGAATAGTCATAAACGACAGCGCCATCTTGTTTGAGATCGGTGCCCACTTTGACTATTTTACCATCTTGGATGAGTAAATCTGCATTGTCTAAAGTTTGACCGGGCTTCACCATGATGGTTGCATGACGCAGCAGCAGCATTTTTGGTTCCGATGCCTTTAATCCGTTTTCAGGGCCAAATTGGGCTTTAAGCTGAAAAGAACAAAGCAGAAGTAAGATAATAAGAATTGAATACGATTTCATGGTGGTGAAAATACAAATTCTCTGTGTATTAGATCAAATTCTAGTTGTTTGGAACGTATTTGAGCGCTTCTCTTTTGGCGAGGCCTTGAAGATTTTCTTCATGGACAATTTGTTGAACCCAGTCTGGATGCCATTTCGAAACTTCGCGCAAAGACCATCCAATTGCTTTTTGGATAAAAAATTCTTTGTCCCACTTAAAGGCACGGATGTAATATTGGAGCAATGCTAAATCGGTTTGCTGCTTGTATTTAAGTTGATAGATGAGCAAGGTTCGGTGTAACCAAAAATTGGAAGAAGTTTCCCATTCTTTGGCTAAAGTCGCAAATGCTTCTGGAAATTTTCTGGCGAAGTGTCCGACGGCATGTGAGGCCAGTAAATCGAGGGAATCCCACCAGGTTTGATTGGTGAGTAAATAAGTGAAGTGCTTTCCATCGCTAGGCTGTGCTATTTTCTTGTAGAAGGCAAGAAGGTGGTCAATTCCAACGTATTGCAACTCCCTGGAGGGGTTGGCCCAACATTCTAAGAGAAATTCCCATGTTTGCTGTGCATCTAAATTTTGAAGTTGCGGTTTAAACTTTTTAAAAATTATTTTCCTGGGACCAGACATTACGCCCAAAAAAGAAAAATGATTTTTCATGTAGGCTTCCATTTGCACCACACGATGAGGGTCGCGAACATGATAAAGCGCCTGTTCGATAGTTGAAACGAGTTGTATCATCTTGTCAAAAATAAAAAATGGCAAATCATAAGCCGGGTTCTGTACCAATTGCTGCACGCAGCTATGATGTCTATCATTTATCTAGCACTACATTCACATGTAGTGTCGAGCGACCTACCCTCCGAGACGAGCGAGCAACTCGTTCTGCTTGCGCAGGCCTCGGTATATTTGGTCTTTCAGCGCGTAAGGTTTACCCTGCCAAATGCATTGCTGCAGTTGCGGTGAGCTCTTACCTCACCTTTTCACCTTTTCCTTGGCGAGCCAAGGTAGTTTGTTTTCTGTGGCACTAGCTGTATTGCAACCATCACTAGTTGCAACCCTTCCCGTTAGGAAGTACGCTGCTCTTTGCTGCCCGGACTTTCCTCTTTTCAATTGAAAAGCGATAGACTGATTTGCCGCTGTAAAGGTATTAAAGTTTAACGAGCTTTCTGTATGCATTGCCCTTTGAGCTGTGGATCACAACCGTGTAGGTGCCGTTTGGTAAACTGGAAATATCAAAGAAGCCCTTGAGGGCTGCATTTTGATGGCTGAAAACAACCTTGCCGTTCATATCGATCATTTCTATCAAATCAAAAGGTTGCGCGCTCTCAAAGTAACACCATTCTTGCGCTGGATTGGGATAAAATGCAATTTGGAAATCGTTTTCATTTAAACCGGCGTCTAGTCCCAAATAAATATCTTGGTATTCTATGGTAGCACCTCCTTGACCGAAACCCCCGTTAGTAGCGCGTACCAAACAGTCATTTTTGCCGTTTGTCCACCATTCGTAGATCGTTGTGGTAAAGGCAGGCGGCGCAATCCAGGTGCCCGTTCCAAAAAAAGTTTGGTAAATAGAGTCATTTTCTAAAATCTCGTGTTTGACGCGCAATGCCGGGAAGGAGCCGAGCGGAGTAATAACCGTTCCCCAACCGTCAACAACTGAATTGCGCTCGCGGTGCTGAATAAATTTGATATCGGTAGCGGGATTCAAATCAACATAAGTATAACCTCTTGAGGTCCAGGAATCATTGAAAGAAAGTGGCAATTCATAGCGGGTTTCTATTGTATCGGACTTGAATGGAACGCCTTGGCCTTGCACATCAATGGAGTAGCCTAAGCTATTGATTTGGCTGTTGGTTCTTTTGGTATATTGACTCAAATTCGAGAGCTCAACAGGAAGAAAAGCAGAGAATTGATCGATGGGCAAATCATTGGTGAGGTTGAAGTAGGTGGCTCTGTAGGGTGTTGGGGCTATCGGGCCAAAGGTGGCCAAAATTAATAGGGAACCAAAACCGATGGGATTGTAATCCACGAGGGTTTGTGTTTGAGCACTTAACTGAGAGAAATCCCAGGTGCTATTCGCACCCGTATTCTGAAAATCGATAGAAATTGGGTTCGCTTGACTCCAGCGAACGGAGTCACCGGCGTCTGCAAAATCGGCAACTGTAAGGGTAATTTGGGCTTGAAAATAGACTTGGCTGAGCAGCGCCAAGCTGAAAATGAGCTGTTTCATATCTTGATAAGTTACTCAAATTTAGGTTTTTTATTCGATAGAGAGGTGCTAACTTAGCGGTATGTCTGAATTGGTTCATGAATTTCTGCATACTTGGGAATCCGAGTTGTTTTTGCTTCGGCCAAACGACCCGCTTATCAATCTTCATTCCGAACAATTTATTCAAGATCCGAAAGCCCTTTGGCATAAAGAAACAAAAAGCAAATTGCTGCTTAGTGAGCTCAAGCGTATCGAAAGAGAAAGAGGTGTTTTGCCACTGGTTCAATTCGAGGGCTTACTGTGCTGGCAAAAAGGAGAAAAGGCTATTCAGACGCCTGTTTTTCTTACGACATGTAAAAACATTAAACACCAACAACAGACGCTTGAACTCGAAGAATACACCTTTATCAATCCCTATTTAAGTTTATTACTCAAGGAAAAAGACATCCAATTTGACGAAAATCTCGACCGAAACGTCTTTATCCAAACACTTTTAAATTGCGGGGTTTTTAGCAACTATAAAACAGAAACTGGCTTTGCTAATTTACATCCGCAGCGCTATGAATTGCGCAAAGAATGGGAAGGACTTCTTAAAGCAGCAACTTTTAGTACCCCCATCCGGGAAATCATCGGCGATTCCGACCAAATGAGGGATATTCAAAACAGCTTTGAACTCGGACAAATTAGCCCTCTAGATCCGGACCAATTAGCTGCAATAAACCATGTTGCAAAAGGTTCTGCTGTAATCTATGGCCCACCCGGAACAGGAAAATCAGTCGTTCTAAGCAACATTGTAAGTAGCGTGCTCAAAAGCGGTCAGAACGCACTGATTCTTACCGATAAAGCAGTTGCATTATCGGTCTTATTAGGCAAACTAAAAGAGGCCGGATTGCAACACTTTTGTGTGGTCATCCATGAACAAGCAGGATTAAATAGTTTCTATAAAAAGCTACAATTGCAGTTTGAACAATTGTTGCAGCGGCAATTCACCGACAAAAAAAATACAGTACCAAGCCCTTTTTTGGCCGCACGTTATTGGCAACAAAAACAAGCGTTGGAGCAATGCGCACAAATGCCGCTTGACCAACTTTTGACACAATTTGCACCTCGTTCAAAACGAGCAACGCAAGCGACCAAACGTTGGCTACATTGGCTCAAAGCACAAAATGCACTAGCGAGCTTGCCGCTTGAAATACGCACTGTACTGCCGATACTCACGCCAATTTGGCAAGATCCCACTAATTTCGAAAACTTAGACCGCTACCAAGAGTGGAAGTCCTTACAAACTGAACTACAGTCTCATCAAATAAAGAATCAAAACGCCCTGGCAGCTCTTGTCGAAAAAAGTTTGCGTTGCATTCAATTCGAGGCAAATGTTTATCAAAATTACCTTACCCTACTCGATGCGAATACGCCTGCTTTACTCAAAAAAATCCAGCGTTTTGAGCAGCTCCAAAAGGAAAGAAAAAGGCAACTGAACGCCTTACAAGTTTGGACGCAAATTCCCACACAAATTGAATGGGTAGCCCTTAAAAAAGCAGCAACCCAAAGCAATTGGCTACAAAAAAGAAAATGGCGCAAACTTGAAAAATCATGGTTGCGGACAGCCAACCTTGAGCTAGACGAATTAGAAAAAGACCTTCAAAAGTGGTGGCGAAATTCAGAACAAATCGATCAGATCCAAAATCAATTGCATGCGCTCGGCATCATTGACCTTGAAACCGAAATTGGGGTCGTGATGAATTTGCTCAAACATCACAATCAGGATGTTTGGTTGTGGTATCGATCCTTGAGTCCAATGGAGCTTGAACAATATTGCCTTTTACATAAAACCGCGTATCGTTTCCAACAACTCCATGAGCAACTATTCAAGTCAAACGCCATTGATTTTGACTTACTTTCTGCCCGCTTAGATGCCGCTTTAGTCAATTGGGGTACGGCAAGCGGATTTATTGAGCAGATTTCACCAGATCTTTGGCCATTGGTTGCTCATCCAGATGAATTATTCAACGTTATTCGTGCTGAATTTTGGTCAGATTTGAGGTATCATTTTCCGGATGTTTACAACGGGTGTAATACTGATTTTCAGAAATACTTTAATGAAGATCTCCAAATTGAGCAAGTCAATTGGGCAGCAAACACACAACAAATCTGTGCAACCCAACAAAGTCGTTTTGACCAACTTCAGGCACTACTCGAACAGCCCACTCAGCGCTTGAATCAAAATGAAAAAGAACGACGTAAGCAGTTGCGCAAAGGAAAGGCAATCCTTGTAAAGGAAATGGCAAAATCTCGGCAGCAACTATCCATTCAAGCGCTTTTTGAGGGGCCTGCAAGTGAATGGCTACGAGTCATTTTCCCTATTTGGATGTCGTCACCGACAGCATTAGCCAAAACACTCCCATTGCAAACCAATCTGTTCGATTTCGGTATTTTTGATGAAGCCAGTCAGTTGCCTTTGAGCCATGCAATGGGGGCCTTACAACGTGTCAATCAAATTGTGGTTGCCGGGGACCCGCAACAAATGCGGCCTCAATCCTATTTCGGACAAAGTAAAGAAGGTGTTGTAGACCTCCTTCATCAGGCTGCATTTTATTTACCAAGACTTCATTTGCGTCATCATTACAGAAGTGAAGACCCAGCACTAATTGCATTTTCCAATCAAAAATTCTATAACAATGAACTGCTCGCTTGGCCCTCTTTAGGCCATGCACAAAATGGCATTTTTAACCATTTTGTTCCAAATGGTGTCTACGCAAATCAACAGAACTTAATTGAAGCCAAAGCCGTTGCAAAACAGCTGCGCGCATTGCTCACTGATGCCCGTTCTTTTGGCGTCGTTGCCTTTTCCGAGGCACAACTTGACTGTATTTACCAACAATTAAATGGATCAGAACAAGCACTTCTCGAAGCGCGTATTATTGAAAGAAGTGCCTTCTTCTTGCCACTCGAACAAGTGCAAGGCGAAGAATGCGATCTCTTGTTGATCAGCTTTGGTTTTGCAAAAAATGAAGAGGGTAAATTTAGCCTGAGATTAGGCCCTATGGTGCAGTCCCAGAGTGGTCGAAGACTCAATGTTTTGCTGACCCGAGCCAAAAAAGCTTTGCACTTCTACTGTAGTATTCAAGCCTCAGATTTCCCCATTAAAAGAAGCGACGCAGTCGAACGGTTATGGGAATGGTTTATCTTTCTTGAAAATGGTTGTAAAACCCAAGCTATTCATAAGCCTGAAGAGCGCCTAGCAGCAGCCCAAGACTACGCTACTTTTCTGAATTATTATCGGGTTTTGAAGCAGCGCGGGACGCTTCCGAGCCAGGTTTAGGAACTGGATCATAGCCAAAACCACCGCGCGGATGACAACTCGAAATTCGCTTCAATCCTAAATAAGTGCCTTTAATAGGCCCCCAAGTTTGCAGGGACTCCACCATATATGCCGAACATGTAGGCGTATATCTACAACTTGGCGGGAAAATGGGCGATATCACCCATTGATAAATACGCACCAAAAAAATAAGTGGAAGACTCAAGATTCGATAAATGACCTGCATACAGTCAAAATTAAACAATTTCAACAGTTTGTTGTGTAAACTAAGTCACTGTAACAATTTAAGAAAAAAGGGTTCTTTGTATTTTTAGAAAATGAAAATCACTCGTGTCCTCTCTTTCTTTACGTTTATGTTGAGTCTACAATTCGTTATGGCGCAGCCACTCGAAAATTGGGAGGCTGACAAAATCAAGGTTGTTCAGGCTTCTGGTTCTCAAACCATCATGCACGCTGAAGCACTTTTCGAAGACCGCTGGGACCAACTTCCCCAACCCCAATTCTGGAAAAAAATCATGCTGCTTTCTCCGGACTCCTGCCTTATTAACGTGGCAGCAAATCGACAAGTCCTGGATAAAATGTCTATTCGAGATTGGAATGCACAAACTGAAGAGCAAAAAAACCAAACCCGTCAGGCGCTGCGCGAAGCCAATGGGCTACCAAGCGATACCAGAATATACGTTACAACCGGAAAAAATGACTTTTATCGTTTTGCGGAGGTCTATCCGAGCCTAGACAAGGGTGTCGCTGCTTTTGAACGTTACGGTGTAGATCCATGGTATGCGCAATCCATTTTGTTAATTGAAAGTCCTGCACTGATGCGCAAATCAGCAACTGGTGCCTACGGTGCATTTCAATTGATGCCTGGCGTAGCGCGCTCAATGGGTTTAACGGTGAATAGTACCATCGACGAGCGCAAAGATTTTGACCGTTCGGCATATGGTGCTGCACAGCTAATTAGACGTATTTGTATCCCAGAAGCCAAAAAAATCTTAGACCGTCATGGACTGACCTACAATGAAACCGATTTGTGGTTCAGGCTGTTTGTATTGCATGTTTACCATGCCGGCGCTTTAAATGTGGCTGCAGTAGTCGATAAAATTCAACCTACAGAAGGATCTCAGGAACTCATTAAAGCCATGTGGCAAAATAGTGCAGCTGGTTTTGGAAATAATTCACAGAACTACACGCAGTTGGCTCTAGCTGCACAGCTCATTTTACACGATATGGTCTACCAAAACTGTACTGAGATCAGTCCTTGTGTGAGTCGTTGAGCCAAAAAATATGGCCGTTCTCAATGGCTAATCTAGATTCAAAATTGTTGCTGTAAAGACCTCCTGTTCCAAATCCTTGAGGTAAATCAAGGGGGAATAAAGATCCAAACTGCACAATTGCACTCAGGCCTATAGCGCTCTCCAAGGCACTCGTTAGCCACCATGCAATTAGGCGTTCTTCTGCGAGCGCTATCCATTCCTTTACACCCGAAAAACCACCATGTAAACTCGGTTTTAAGATGATGAACTGCGGTTTGATTCGATCCAGTAAAGCTGCTTTTTGTACAGTACCGTGTACACCAATTAATTCTTCATCCAATGCAATTGGAACCAAGTTTAGCGCTGCAAGTTCAGCCATTTCCTTTGGCTGTCCGGCTGCAATTGGCTGTTCTATACTATGTACTTCCAGACGGGCTAATTCTTTGAGCACCTCACGGGCTTGCGCTGCTGAAAAGGCACCGTTCGCATCTACTCTGATCGTTAATTGCGTAGCAGGTGCCGCTGCGCGTAGTTCAGCCAGTAGACTGAGTTCTTGCTGCCAATCTAGCGCACCGATTTTGAGTTTGACGGTCTGAAAACCGGCGCTAATTTTTTGTTGCGCTTGCTGACGCATATCGGCTAAATTACCCATCCAGACCAGACCGTTAATAGGAATAGAAATTGCAGAATCGGTAAACGAGGAATTAAATAAGACGGAGGAGCCATTGGCTTGAATAGCAAACAACAACAATTCTAAACCAAAGACAAAAGAAGGGTAAGCCTGCCAATTTGAAATAAATAATTGGTATTGTTGATCTTGCAAAAAATCGATTTTCGACCAAGCCTCTAGCTGTACTTTAGCCAAAGTAAGAAATTGCGTTAATGCTTGCTCGTACTGAATATGATCAATATATTCTGGCGAGAGTCCGGGAATTACAGGAAACTCAGTTTGCGCTAATTTTCCGTTTGAAAGCGATAGCTGATAAATCCAAGAAGGTTTTGTATACAAGACACCCCTGCTGGTCCCGGCGGGTTTCAAGAATTTCAATTCATGCAAAAAGAGTGATTCAGGCATGGTGATAAGGTTCTCCTTTTAATATACTGAATGCTCTGTAGAGTTGCTCCAAAAAAATCATACGCACCATTTGGTGTGAGAAAGTCATTTCAGATAATGACAACTTGAATTGCGCGCGCTCATACACATCAGGACTAAAACCATAAGCACCACCAATTATAAAAACGATAGCACCGGCGTATTGCATTTGTTTTTGGCTAAGCCAATTCGCAAAATGAACCGACGAGAACGCCTTCCCATTTTCATCGAGTAAGACGACAAAATCGGTTGGCTTCAGTTTGGAAAGTATTGCTTCACCTTCTTTATCCTTAATTTGTGCCTGGCTTAGGGCTTTTGGATTTTTGACATCAGGGACTTCTAGCCGTTCGAAAGTACAGTAATGTACAAGGCGTTGTTCATAGCGGAGTTCACCTATTTTGAGGTCTTCAAATGCTGTTTTGCCGACGACGAGGAAGCGAACTTTCATGTGCTTAAACCGCAACTACTCCTTTTAGTTCGGGAGCAGCCATTTTTAGCGCTTCTTCAAGGCCACCTTTGAGTGTCATTTTCGACATTGCGCAATCGCTGCAAGAGCCTAGTAAACGCACTTGAACGATGGCATCTTCGGTGATATCGACGAGTTCCATGTCTCCGCCGTCAGCATGCAAAAACGGACGCAATTGTTCTATGGCTTCTTGTACCTTGGTTTGGAGTTGTTGTTTGTTGGTCATGACGGCTATTTGCGCGTTGCGATAATGGCGTTTAATTCGGTTTCAAAGTTATGAACTAATTCGTCAAATGCCTTGGTTGTGGGCGTATTTTGCTGAAAAACAGCAGGCCTACCGGCGTCGCCAGCTTCACAAACTCCTTGAACCAACGGAATACTACCTAGAAAAGGCACTTGCATTCCTTGCGCTAAATTGCGTGCACCGTCGCGTCCAAAAATATAATATTTGTTGTCGGGAAGTTCAGCAGGCGTAAAATACGCCATGTTTTCAACGATGCCCACAATTGGCACTTTAAAAGAATCGAGGCGGAACATTTGAATGCCACGTCGTGCATCGGCGAGCGCTACTTCTTGAGGCGTTGAGACAATGACCACACCGTCTAAAGGAACAGTTTGCATCAAAGACAAATGAATGTCACTGGTACCCGGTGGTAAATCGACAAGTAAAAAATCAAGCGCACCCCAATGGGCATCTGTAAAAAGCTGAGTTAGTGCTTTTGACGCCATTGGCCCTCGCCAAACGACAGCATCGTCTTGACTTGTGAAAAACCCGATGGATAAGATTTGAATGCCATTTGATTCAATCGGCGCGATCAACGACTGACCATTGACGTCTGTCATTTTTGGGCGCTCACCAACAAGGTCAAACATGGTTGGCATCGATGGACCGTGTATATCGGCATCCACAATTCCTACTTTGTATCCTTTTTTGGCTAACCCGCCTGCCAGATTGGCTGTAATTGTTGATTTTCCAACACCGCCTTTACCGGAGGCAATTGCAATAATATGCTTGACGTCGGGTAAAATCTTACGACGCGCCGAACGGCTTTCTGCATCTAGGCCTTGAATTTGGCAACTGATTTGGAGCTGTTGGCCAAATACGCGTTTTAAATTGAATTCAATGGCTTCTTGCATGCGTTTTCTGGCATGCAATGCCGGGTTGGAAATCCGGACACTTAAACGAATGTGCTTGCCGTCGAGCTCGAGTGACTCAATTAAATTGAGGCTCACTAAATCATTTTTTAAATCGGGCTCAGTAATTTTTCCTAATACTTCTAAAATAACTGCTCTGTCAACTTGCATGCGTAGGTTTTAAAGATTGAATCGAATGGTACATGAAATCTACAACCCTTTTGGAGTCTCCTTGTTCGCGATTCATGAGTTCATAATAATTTTCACCAATTTTTTTGACGCTGTAAATATAAAAGCGTGCATTCTTTTTGGAGACGAATTCCCCTTTTACCTTTCGTCTAAAGATGAGTACGTCTTTAGTCTGCTTCACTATTTCAATCTCAAAAAAAGCATTGGGCTTCAAAAGCTTGCGCTTGAACTCCGCAAAGCGAAAAGAGTAATCACCGTAATCTTCGATAAGCAATGTGAAATTTCGACCGATATCGAGCTGCCATCTGAACCCCCCGACTTCGTAATTCACGCTCGGCTTCAAGGACGTGCCAATTCCCGCACTGGCGTTTGGCAACATCATTTGCGCGTTGATATCGTAGGGGCGTAAATCAAAACGGTTGTATTGGACGTAATCATAGGCAGTCGGCTTTGACCTTGCACAGGAAGTAATAATGACCGCTAAAAGAAAAAAGACAATGCTTTTCATAAGGACAAAGATACGTTTGGTTTGGCTTTTTTTTACAATTTCGCAAGATGGAAAAACAATCTACCTTTTTTGCTGGCCTATTTTTAATGCTGTCTATTGTTTTTGGCGCTTTCGGTGCGCATGCACTCAAGGCTGTTTTACCCACTGATCAATTACAGACTTTTGAGGTGGGCGTGCGCTACCAAGGCTTTTTGTCGATGGGCGTGTTCATTCTTGCACTCAATTACAATCGGTTTGGCTTTGAAATCAAACGTTTATTATGGTCTATGCTGATTGGTATGTTTCTTTTTTCATTTTCAATTTACGGGCTTGTTTTATGCAAACAGTTTTTGCCTGAATTTCCATTTGGCTTTCTAGGCCCTGTGACACCGCTTGGAGGGGCAATCAGCATTATTTCCTGGTGCGTGTTTCTATTTCGTCTGTTAAAATACGGACAAGCCTAAAACTTTTTTGCGAGGAATGTTTTGTTATTGATGAATAGTTTTTACTTTTGATTAGTTTTTCATCGTTTAACCGATTATTTTTTAAACATTATGGCTCCTCTAGCACTCGGAAGCAAGCTTCCATCCTTTATCGGAACTGACCAAAACGGCAATTCCATCGATAGCCAATCTCTTCTTGGCAAAAACCTCGTCATTTATTTTTACCCCAAAGACGACACCCCTGGCTGTACTGCTCAGGCTTGTAGTATTCGCGACGGCCAAGAAGCCCTTTTAGCTGCCCAAATTCAAGTTATCGGCATTAGCGCAGACAGCGTAGCATCACACACCAAATTTGTCAATAAATACGAATTAAACTTTCCTTTGATTTCAGATCCCGAAAAATCAATTATCCAACAATTCGGTGTTTGGGGTCCAAAAAAATTTATGGGCCGTGTTTACGACGGTATCCACCGCATGACTTTCTTATTCGATCAAAGCGGCACACTCATTAAAGTAATTGAAAAACCCAACACCAAAGACCACGCCAACGAAGTTTTGGCCTGTTTTTAACAGAACGTAAATTGTTTACGATCTGCCTGCTGCAACTTTGTAAAAATTATTCACCGAGCCTCGCTCACAACAACAAACGATATGTCTAAAGAACAAAACCTCGACAAACTCAAAGCACTCCAGCTGACCATGGAGAAGCTTGACAAAACTTTTGGTAAAGGATCCGTCATGAAACTTGGAGACGCACCAGTAGAACAAGTAGAAGTAATCCCTACAGGTTCCTTAACCCTTGACCTCGCTCTCGGTATCAATGGCTACCCGAAAGGGCGCGTTGTTGAAATCTACGGTCCAGAATCATCTGGTAAAACAACCTTAGCCATCCACGCAATTGCAGAAGTGCAAAAACAAGGTGGTATCGCCGCTTTTATCGATGCAGAACACGCCTTCGACCAATTTTACGCTCAAAAATTAGGTGTTGATATCTCTAATTTGTTGATATCTCAACCAGACAACGGCGAGCAAGCACTCGAAATTGCCGATAACCTCATTCGCTCAGGCGCAATAGACCTGATCGTTATTGACTCCGTTGCCGCCCTTACCCCTAAAGCTGAAATCGAAGGAGAAATGGGAGACTCCCAAATGGGTCTGCAAGCACGCCTTATGTCAAAAGCGCTGCGCAAACTCACAGGGTCTATCAATAAAGCCGGGTGCTGTTGCATTTTCATCAACCAACTCCGAGACAAAATCGGCGTAATGTTTGGCAACCCTGAAACGACCACAGGAGGAAATGCCCTTAAATTTTACTCCTCTATCCGCATCGATATTCGCCGCGCAACACAACTCAAAGATGGCGAAGACATCATTGGCAACCGCGTAAAAGTAAAAGTAGTCAAGAACAAAGTTGCGCCTCCTTTTAGAAAAGCTGAATTTGACATCATGTACGGTGAAGGTATTTCTAAAGTTGGAGAAATCATAGACCTCGGTGTTGATCTCAATATTCTGAAAAAAAGTGGTTCTTGGTTCTCTTACGGAGAAACAAAACTTGGTCAAGGACGCGATGCCATCAAAGCACTTATACTCGATAATCCTGAACTCATGGAAGAACTCGAAGAGAAGATAAAAAGCGCACTTGTAGCACCGAATGGTCAAGCTGACGTGTTACAAGACTAGACCTATCGTTTGGTTGGAAAGCGGCGCTCTTCGGAGTGCCGTTTTTTTTACAATAAAAATTAAGTGCCTGCGTTCTTGGTCATTGAGTTAAACTTAATTATCTTCGAAACTCTAAAACAATAATATTATGAAAACCTACCTCTCAATTATTGCTGCTTCAGCACTCCTACTTGGTACCAGCACTGGATGTAAGAAAAAAGGCTGTATGGACCAAAATGCCGTCAACTATAATGCCGAAGCCAAAAAAGACGACGGAACATGTAAATATGTGCCAACAATCACTGTCAATGGCAACAATCCTGAAAACATCAACGTCGGAGATACTTACACTGACGCTGGCGCTACAGCTACCAATAAAGATGGTAGTTCAGTTAATGTAACGACCAACAGTCAAGTAGATGCCACTACAAAAGGCACCTACCTCGTTACTTACACCGCAACCAATGAAAACGGAACAGCCACCGCTACCCGCACGGTCAATGTAAATATCGGTCAAAGTAATTGGTTGGTCACTTGGGCGGTAACAAGCGATTGCGGCAATGCTTTCCCACTTACACCAGACCCAAGCGTTACTGCCGGTGCTAGTGCCAACGAATTGGTTATCGATAACATGTTCAATTTAGTAGGTGGTACTGCCAATGCAACCATCAATGGCAATAACATTAACGTGCCAAACCAAACTATCGACGTCACGCTCGGTCAAGTAACCTTCTCTGGCGTGGGCAGCATCAATAACCAAGCTAACCTCATCACCATCAACTATACTTACGACAATACAATTCCACTTATCGGCGGAACTGGCTCTTGTGTGGCCACCTACACAAAGCAATAAGGATAATCGATATTCAAAAAAAAGGTCCGAGAATTCGGGCCTTTTTTTTTGTAGCTCAAGTTACACAAGGGCCGGCTGGTTTGCACTAAATTTGTGGCATGGGAAAATTCAATGAAATCATTCAAGCCAACGTGCCGACACTTGTGGATTTTCATGCCACCTGGTGCGGACCATGCAAAATGATGTCTCCTGTACTTGACGAATTCAAAAAACAGTACGGAGATAAAGTAAGGGTCTTGAAAATTGATATCGATAAAAATCCAGCCATAGCCGATCAATTTAAAGTTCGCGGCGTACCAACGCTACTGCTATTTAAAAACGGAAAATTGCTTTGGCGAGAGAGCGGCGCCTTTCCTTTAGCGACCTTAAAACAGAAAGTTGGCGGATTTCTTTGAATAAAAAAAGGGCCACATTATGTAACCCTTAATTTTTAAATCCGTATTTGCTTTCCTAGGCGGAAAACTCTACTTTTGCCCGTAATTTTCAATTTAAAATTAATTTATGAACGCAATTTACATTCCAATTGGATTGTCTCTTATCGGGCTCTTGTTTATGCTCGTTAAAATGGCATGGGTGAAAAAACAACCAGCCGGAGACGAAAAAATGCAAACAATTGCCAAGAGCATCAAAGAAGGTGCAATGGCATTTTTATCAGCTGAGTATCGTTTACTCGCTATTTTCGTTGTGTTGGCATCAGTCGCCTTATTTGGCATCTCTACTGTAGTTGACACAACACACTGGCTTATTGTTCCTGCATTTATTGTTGGTGCCATTTTCTCAGCTATCGCTGGAAACATTGGTATGCGCGTTGCTACTGACGCCAACGTCCGCACCACCGAAGCTGCGAAAACATCTTTACCTAATGCGCTCAAAGTTTCCTTTGGAGGCGGAACCGTAATGGGTCTTGGTGTAGCAGGTTTAGCAGTTCTTGGATTGTCGTTGTTTTTCATGTTCTTCCTTTCTTACTTCATGAAAGGTGGCAATTGGAACTACGAAAATATGACCATGGTTCTAGAAGCCCTTGCCGGATTCTCCCTTGGCGCTGAATCTATTGCCTTGTTTGCACGTGTTGGTGGTGGTATTTACACCAAAGCTGCTGACGTAGGTGCTGACCTCGTTGGAAAAGTCGAGGCAGGTATTCCAGAAGACGACCCGCGCAATCCAGCTACCATCGCAGATAACGTTGGTGACAACGTTGGTGATGTCGCAGGTATGGGTGCTGACCTCTTTGGTTCTTATGTTGCTACCGTACTTGCCTCAATGGTACTCGGTAATTACATCATCAAAGATATGGCTGAAAATGGCCAAGAACTTACCGCTTTCAATGGAATGGGCCCAATCTTACTTCCGATCATGATTGCCGGTGTAGGTATCATTGCCTCTATCATTGGAACATTCCTCGTTCGCATTTCCTCAAACGATGCAAAAGAAAACGAAGTTCAAAAAGCCCTTAACGTTGGTAACATCACCTCGATCATTCTTTCAGCAATTGCTGGCTGGTTTTTAGTGCAGTGGATGCTACCTGAAACCATCCAAATGAAATTCTTTGGTGTTGAAGAAGCAGTCGCGATTCCATCACGCCATGTCTTTTATGCAACACTTGTAGGTCTCTCCGTTGGGTACCTCATTTCTTACTTTACTGAATACTACACTGCCCTTGGTAAAAAACCAGTTTTAGGTATCGTTCAAAATTCGTCTACTGGTGCTGCTACAAATATTATTGCAGGCTTAGCAACCGGTATGATTTCTACCTTCTCTTCAGTAATTTTATTTGCTGCAGCCATTTGGGGGTCATATGCACTAGCTGGTTTCTACGGTGTCGCAATCGCTGCATCTGCCATGATGGCAACTACTGCAATGCAACTTGCTATTGACGCTTTCGGACCAATTGCAGACAACGCAGGTGGTGTTGCTGAAATGAGTGAGCTACCTAAAGAAGTGCGTCAGCGCACTGACGTTCTTGATTCAGTTGGTAACACAACCGCAGCTGTGGGTAAAGGTTTTGCGATTGCGTCTGCCGCATTAACCGCATTGGCTTTGTTTGCTGCTTACGTTACGTTTACCGGTATCGATGGCATCAACATTTTCAAAGCTCCGGTACTTGCCGCTTTGTTTATCGGTGGTATGATACCAGTGGTTTTCTCCGCACTTGCCATGAAATCAGTGGGTAGTGCAGCCATGGATATGGTTAACGAAGTGCGTCGTCAGTTCCGTGAAATTCCCGGAATTATGGAAGGCACAGGTAAGCCAGAATATGGTAAATGTGTAGAGATTTCTACCAAAGCAGCACTTCGCGAAATGATGTTGCCAGGAGCCCTCACCATCCTTACGCCAATCTTTATTGGTCTTGGTACTGGTTTTATTTCAGGTAACTGGGAAATGGCTGCCGAAGTACTCGGTGGTTACATGGCCGGTGTTGCCGTATCTGGCGTTCTTTGGGCAATCTTCCAAAACAATGCTGGTGGCGCATGGGACAACGCTAAAAAATCGTTCGAAGCAGGTGTTGTTATCAACGGAGAAATGACTTACAAAGGCTCTGATGCCCACAAAGCAGCCGTAACTGGCGATACCGTTGGTGATCCATTCAAAGACACATCTGGCCCTTCTATGAACATCTTGATCAAATTGACTTGTTTGGTTGGTTTGGTAATTGCACCTATCATGGGTGAAAAAATCCAAGAAACCAAACCGAGAATTGTTCAAAAATGTGAGACCAGCTGTACAGACAACGCTTCATGTTCAAAAGACATGGTTTGCGATATGTCTGAATGCGCTTCAATGACAAAAGCTGAATGCGCTCAGAAGTGTGACCAAAAAGGTTGCTCAGCTGAGGAAAAAGCAATGTGCATGTCGCATTATGATGAGAATGGCAAATGGATTGGCAAGAATGGCCAAAAAGAAGATTGCTGTTCTAAGAAATAAGATCAAAATTCAACTAACGAAAAGCCACCCTAACCGGTGGCTTTTTTATTTTCTATCTTTGAATAATGCAGCAAAATTTAAACGCTAAAAATAAAGATTTCTTCGCGGCTGTTTATCAGGTGGTCAGGCTGATTCCGAAAGGTAGAGTAACGAGTTATGGTGCAATTGCCAATTATTTGGGATCCAAACAGGCTGCAAGAATGGTAGGCTGGGCCATGAATGCCAGCCATACCCTACCCGATGTACCAGCACATCGAGTCGTGAATAGAAATGGTTTATTGAGCGGTAAACACCATTTTGATGGGCCCAATAAAATGCAGTTACTACTCGAAAAAGAAGGAATCAAAATAGTAGAAAATCAAATTCAAGATTTTCAAAAAGTTTTTTGGGATCCGGCTCATGAATTGGAGCTGCCTTAGCGGATTCTATTAATTTTGTCAAAAATATCCATCAATGAAATTTGCAACCAAAGCAATCCATGCAGGCGTGCACCCTGATCCTGCAACAGGAGCCATCATGACCCCAATTTACCAAACCTCTACGTATGTCCAAGAAGGTGTGGGTAATCACAAAGGCTACGAGTACTCACGTACCTTGAACCCCACAAGACATGCACTTGAAAAGAATATTGCAGCCATCGAAAACGGCAAACATGGAGCTTGTTTTGGTTCGGGCCTTGCCGCCATCGATTGCGTCATTAAAATGTTGAATCCCGGAGATGAAATCATCTCGACCAACGACCTCTATGGCGGTTCTTACCGAATATTTAATACCATTTTCGCTAAATATGGCCTGGTTTTTCACTTTGTGGATATGCAAGATCCTGCCGCTGTTGAGGCCTTGGTCAATGACAATACAAAGCTCATTTGGGTCGAGACGCCTACCAATCCCATGATGAATATCATCGATATCAAAGCGATGTCAACTATTGCGAAAAAAGCTGGTGCATTGCTTTGTGTCGATAATACGTTTGCAACACCTTACTTGCAAAATCCTTTGGACCTCGGTGCTGATATGGTCATGCATTCTGTGACCAAATATTTGGGCGGACATTCCGATGTTGTCATGGGCGCTTTGGTTTGTAACGACGATGACTTAGCAACAGAAATGTACCGTATCCAAAATTCTTCTGGTGCGGTAACCGCCCCTATGGATTCTTTTTTGGTCTTAAGAGGCATCAAAACACTGCACCTACGTATGCAGCGCCACTGTGAAAACGGTGAGAAAATTGCCCATTACCTCACGACGCACCCTGCCGTAGATAAAGTATATTGGCCTGGTTTTGAAACCCACCCGAACCATCTAGTGGCCAAAGAACAAATGCGCGGTTTTGGCGGCATGATTTCTTTCACGCTCAAAGGCAATCAGCTTCAGGATGCCTTGAATTTGGTAAAAAAGGTTGAAATATTTGCGCTCGCTGAATCTTTAGGTGGTGTCGAGTCATTAATTGGGCACCCTGCTACCATGACACACGCATCTATTCCAAAAGAAGTGCGCGAAAAAAGCGGCGTTGTTGACTCCTTGATTCGACTCAGTGTCGGCATTGAGGATGCGCAAGACCTTATTGAAGATCTCAAACAAGCACTTGGTTAAAGCAAATCAAGGCTTTTAAAGAACTGGTCTTTCTTCGCGGGAGATAAAGGAATGGAAGAGCCATCTTTCAGGATGACAGATCCACCGTCGTGTTTATCGTAACGCTCGACGTAATTTAGGTTAATCAGGTGAGATTGGTGCACCCTGAAAAACGAAAATCCTGCGAGCATAGTGTCGTAGTCTTTTAGGGTTTTAGAGACCAATATTTTTTTACCATCGTTGAGATAGAAAAAAGTATAGTTTTTATCGGCCTCGCAATGCACGATATCGTCAATCTCAATTACAAAAATACTCTCTTGGGTCTTGAGCACCAATTTACGCTTGTGCTGAGGATGTATGTTGTGTTGTAAGGCGGCAAATTGGGTGTCCTCTTTTTTGTGATCAACAAGCTGTAGCGCATTGGTAATGGCCGTATGCAACTCTTCTGCATCAATTGGTTTGAGTATGTAATCGAGGGCTGAAAATTTAATGGCCTGTACGGCAAACTCTTGAAATGCCGTGATAAATATAACCTCAAACTGCTTGAATTTCACATTTTTTAGCACGTCAAATCCATTGCCATCTGGCATTTGAATATCGAGCAACACGATATCAGGCTGGATATCCTCAATGGCTTCAATACCTGAAGCGACATTCTCACCGTCGGTATACACACTTAGGTTCAAGTCAAATGACTCTAACATTTTACGGATGAAGGTCCGGGTTGGTTTTTCATCATCGATGATCAGTACTTTTCGACTCATGGCACGTAGTAGTTTATTGTTCGGATTCGTACTTTAAAGGCAAGACCAATTTAACAGACGTCCCTGTTTGGGTTTGGCTATCTAGGTCATTAATGGTCAAGCTACCATTAAATTTATACTTTTTATTGAGAATAGCGATACGTTCGCGCGTAATATCAATTGCCATACTCTTATGTGTCTTCATTTTTTTGGTGCTCGCCGATTTTTTTCGGCCTACACCGTTGTCTTGGATTTCAATAATCAGCTGTTTTTGATGGTCATACATTTTAACCTCAATCTTTCCACCTTTTACAGTGTGTAATTGTCCGTGTTCAATGGCATTTTCTATGAACGGTTGGGTAATCATAGGAGACACCATTGCTTTGTTGAATATCAGGTCGTCGCTGATATTCAATTCGTAATCAAAACGGTTTTCAAAACGCATTTTTTGCGCCGTGAGGTATTTATCTAAAATTTCTCTTTCTAGTTCGATTGGAATGAATTCTTTTGGCGAATTTTCCAGAATTAAGCGCATTAAACGAGAAAAATTAACGAGAAACTGAGAAGACTTTTCAGGGTCATTTTCATAGATGTAACTCTGTATGACCGACATGGCGTTAAAAACAAAATGCGGATTCATTTGGGTGCGCAACAAGGTCTGAGAAAGTTCGGCTTCTCGTTGTTCTTGTTTGGTTTTGATTTGTTGGGTGCGCAATACAAAAATGACCACCCCAAAAATGATGGCAACAATAAAGATGATGGAAATAAACAATTGACGGTCTCGTTGCAGCTCTACAATTTCGCGCTCTTTTTGGGCGCGTTCAATAGAGGCTTGTTGATTGACGATCAAGCGTTCTCGCTCTTCTCTTAAATTAGCTGCAGCCATTTCTTCAATCCGAGCTGCACTGCGCCAAACCGGACTGTTTTCTAACCAATTACTGTGTTTTTGTTGGTATTCATAAGCTGATTTATAAAGGCCAGTTTTGGTGGCAATTTGCGCCAATGCGCTATAAGCTTTGGCAATTTTAGGACGCAAAAGGGCTTCGTAAGGCAAGCTGTTGAGACTAGATACAAAAGCGTTTTGAGCCAACTGCAACTTTTGAGAGCGCAGCAGGTGCTGACCGTATTCGTAGTACAACTCGGCGGCAAAATAAGGGTCTGTTGCTGTATGTAAATCCGAAAAAAGTGCTGCGTAGGCCAATTCAACATTTCTACCAAAAAGTTGATTGGCAGAGATCATGAGTAGCCTTGCTTTTTTTTCATACCGAACGTTTCCTACACTGTTGAACCATTTATAGGCTAACCCGGCATAAACACCTGCCGAATTTGAAGCATTTGTCCCTTGGTAATAACGGGCCAACAAAAAATTGGAAAAAGCAAGAGCCCGCTCATCCATATTTGTTTTGGCGAGGTCTTTCGCCAGTTTGATATAGGTAGAGGCTTGATTGAAATTACCGACTTCCATGGTGATACTTGCAATCAATAGCAATGGACTTTGTTTGAAAAAATCAAGTTGGGCTTCTTCTGCAAGCTGTAAGGACGTAATGGATCGCTGGACCGCTTGTTCAAAAAGATTGAAATTCCAGTAGGTCTCCGCTTGTTGTTGCATGGCCTCAATGAGGACCCATTTTTTGTCCGAACGCTTGGCATGTTGTAAAGCCATATTGCTGGCCCAAATAGCAGAGTCCTTTTGAAATGAAGCGGTAAAATTTTTAGCGATTTGCAAATAGAAAGCTGTTTGTTCACGGTGCTTTAGCTTATTGGCAAATTCTTTGCGCAACGTGGAATAATGATATGGTGCTGTTTGGGGGAATAACGAACAACCTAAAAGCTTTTTTTTCCAGACAGCTTTCGGATTCTCAAAGTTAATTGAAGCAAGCGCTTCATTAAAAATACGTTTTGCACTTTCGGTATTGCCAAGGAAAAGTTGATTTTCAGCTGCGAGCAGTGATATAAGGGCTTGGTTCTGTTTTCCTTTGTAAGCTTTGCGCTGAAGGACCAGTGCTTCGATTTCTTTATGCCAATCAAAGCGATTGCGCTCATAAATTGCATCGATCAGACGCAACCTAATTTGTAGCTGCAACGTCTTACTTTTTGTGCTTTGTAATTCTTGGCGCAGTTGTGCTTCGGTTTGCCCGAACAATTGCAAACTGAAATAGAATCCGACGATTACAAAAAACAAGCTTAACTTTGACATCCACAACGAATATACAAAATTCAAACGCATGCGTCTAACAACTACCCTATTTGCTTTTATCATTGGTCTCTTTTTGAGCTTTAATAGCTGGGCAAGTCATATTATTGGCGGTGAAATCTATTACGATTCGCTTGGCAATAACCAATACAAAATCACAATAGAAATTTACCGAGATTGCAACTCGGCAACAGGCTTTGACAACCCACTCAACTACACTATTTTCAATGCCGATGGTTCGATTTTTTTAGTGAGGTATATCGCGCCTTTTTCACAAAATATACTTCCTGTGGTCTACGACGACCCTTGTGTTACCGTACCCAATGACATTTGTGTAGAACGCGCCATATACATTGATACGGTCGTACTTCCATTTGGAACACAAGGCTACTACGTTTCTTATCAACGTTGTTGCTGGACCGGCGCAATTGACAACATCGTAGACCCCTCCAATAATGGCATTACCCTCACGACCTTTATTCCTGGATCTGCACTTGTTGGTGTGCACAATCAGGGTGCGCGCTTTATCAATTATCCGCCATTGGTATTGTGTTCACAAAACACACTTGAATTTGATCATGCGGCTTTCGATCCAGATGGCGACTCGCTTAGTTATGAACTCATGGCCCCACTTCTTGGCGGTAGCATCGCCAATGTAGTTCCTGACCCTGAAGATCCTGCGCCGTACACGCCCGTCAGTTGGAATCCCACATTTACCGAAACAGTACCGTTTGGAGCTGGATCCAATATCACCATAGATCCTACTACGGGTTTCATGACTTTTACGCCAAACTTAATTGGAAGCTATGTTGCCGGAGTAGCTGTAAAAGAGTGGCGCAATGGCGTGCTCATCAATACCAAAATACGCACCTTTGGTTACCGCGTGGTCGCTTGCCAAGTTGAAGTACCTATTGAGGTAGATGTTACTGGCCCAACCCAACTCATCGAAGATTGTGGTTTTGCTGGCTTTGTTGTCAAGCGCACTGACCTCACTCAAAATTTAGTTGTACAAATCAATCTGAGCGGGACGGCAACCAACGGCGACGACTACCCTTACATCGATGACACCCTCGTTATTCCAGCAGGTGTTGCCTCAGACACTATTGGTATTTCTGCTATTCTAGATGGCCTTCCCGAAGGTACCGAAACCGTATTTTTCAATGTGATATTACCGAATCCTTGCGATGGATCGTTTGATACCACCTCTATCTCCTTGAATATTATTGACTATATCCCAATGACGATTACAGCCGTTGACTCTCTGAATGTTTGTGCTGATTTCGGACAAGGAACCAATATTTGGTGTAATGTTCAAAACGGCATTTCACCTTACAGTTATGTGTGGGGGCCAGGTGCTTTCCCGAACAACGACACCGTATACGTGCAGCCCGGAATTCTGGAGCCCAATCTCAATAATTTTCAGGTTTACGTCATGGATCAATGCGCCAAAACCATTACCTCACCGAATATCCGTGTTTACAACCAATGTCCGTTGGTTGTGCCAAATGTACTGACGCTCAACAACGATGGCACCAATGAACTGCTTGTCATCAAAAACTGGGAAGACTACGATCAAGTCAGTATTCAAATATTCAACCGTTGGGGAAATTTGATTTATGAAAAAGACAACTACCTCAATGACTGGAACGGCACAGACATGACCGGTAAAGCTTTAGAAGAAGGTGTCTATTTCTATATGGCCATACCTAAGAGCGAAAAGTACGAATACGATGACAAAGAAAAAACGCTATATACGCTTCATGGTTTCGTCCATTTAGTGAAACCATAAGTAAAACAAAATCCAATAAAAAAGGCGCCTTAAGGCGCCTTTTACGTTTCTATATTTTGCGATTAGTCAATCGAGTATACCGCACCCACATGCAAACCAAGTGAAGCTGCATTGGTTTTATTCACCGGATTATACAAGTCTAGATCTGCACCTAATGCATCTACGCCCTTTGCATCTGCTGTGCTATACATCATACGCGCACTGACAGATACCATAATTGGGAGCTCTAATAAACCAAAACGGCCACCCACACCAATCATGTAGCCCATGAAGTTCTGGTATTGATTGGTCACATCAACAGCTGGATCAATGAGGTAGTTGCTATTGGAGTAAGTAGCGCTTTTTACACTGTTCATGACAACACCAAACTCACCGAAAGAGCCTTTGGTTTCTCCGAGTCGGAGATAGATTGGAATTTGCGTAGTTTGCAGATATACATTGGAGGTATAAGCACCGCCGATCAGCGCTTGGTCACCCTGATAACCTGCCTTGAAATTCCCCATGAGGTACTCGACACCTACTCCAATTTTACCAAAGTTAAATGTACCGGCAATACCGTAATTCGAACTAAAAGCCAAATCGTAATCTTGCGAAGCACCCAAGTCGGAAATACTTTTGTTAAAGAGACCTGATGCGCTATAAGCGTATTTCACACTGAAATCTGCGGTAATTGTTTGGGCTTTAACAAAGCCGATACTAGTCAAAAAAGTCAAAGAGAGCAATAGTTTTTTCATAGTTTGATGGTTTTATTTATAATCTCTGAGCTCCAAATTAGGGAAAATTTTGAAAAGTGTATCTTTATGGAATGAAGTTCATATGCGTATTCCTATTTTATTCCATCATTTCAACTCTTGTAGCCAACGCCCAAATCAAATTTTTAGGCGAAGGTCGCTGTGAAGGCACTCAGATTACCCAAGCTGATATCGATTCACTATTTAACAAGGCACCAGATATCACCTGGATAGAGATCGCATATATTGACACCACACTTACCTTTCCCGATTTCAAACAATTGGAAATCCTTGCTATACAAAGTGAGGTTCTTCAATCAATGGTATTTCCAGATACACTTCTGACGCTAGGACTTATTGATTTTACGACCCGAAATTTGACGCATCTGAAGGAACCCGTTGCGCCAAAACTTGTCCAATGTTCGCTTCGTGCAAATCTTTCGAATCTCCCGCAGTTTCTTTGCACAAGTGAGGAACTTACTTTGGTTGATATCAAAAATTACACCGTCATTAGCTGGCCTGACTGTTTAGAGGAACGTTATATAAATGGGGATTTTGATCTTTCATCTTGTTTAATTTACGACGGCATTGATGGTGACGTTGTTTCTAAAATAGTAAGCCCTGACAATGGCCCTGACGAATGGCTTGAAGACGCAGACGACATGACCGATGAGGAGTTTAAAGAATTTCAGAAAGAAATGCGTAAATCAGGGCGCCGTATTAAATTAATTCGAAACGCAGGTCGATTTCTATTGGCTGGTGTGGTGTTCTTCCTACTAAAATCATAAGCATGAAAAACCTCTTATTTATTGGTGTCCTTCTCGTATTTATGGGTTGCCACAAGGACGTACCGAACTACAAAACCCTTAAAGAACTGGCCAAAACGGCTGGCATGATCTCAGAATGCCAATTAAACGGCGAAACGGTTTACGACGTGAGTCTCAATGCCTATGATGCGGGTTCTGTCATTTACAATACCGATGGCGAAGTCCTTGGCACTTGCAACTATGCTTGGGGTATTCCTGACCCAATTTGCGCACAACTGAGCGGCTGCAAAATCATTTATTGCGTCGAAGACAACATCTGGGGCGAACCAGCAGTAGATGTGTATGGGTTGAAATAACTGTTTAAACTAAAAGTTGAACAACTTTTGGAGTTTTGTATGATATTTTTCACTAATATTAACATATTAACTATAAATCTTAACAGTATGAAATCGACAAAATTATTAATTGTACTTATTATTTCAAGTGCTATTTTGGGCTCTTGCTCTATCCAGAAAAGATATCACCGAGATGGATTGAACATTTCTTGGAACCATTCTTCAATAAAGAAGGACAAAAATACCAACCCGATAAATCAAGATAATGAATCGATTACAATTTCACAAAGGATTGACAATAACAGTGAAATTCAAATGCAAGGTAGTTCTTATACAACAACAGACGATATCGCTAGCACTGAATTAGTAGCAAATTTTGCTACTACGAATAATGAAAAAACCGAAAATGTTTTTGAAAGTGAGTCTGCTTCAGTTTCTAATGCGCAAACCGTTGAGAAAATACAAGACAACAAATCTCAGAATGAAAAGTCGATGAAACAACAATTTTCTGTCCTGAAGAAAAATATAAAATCAAACAAGAAAGCTGATGAAGATGACTTTATACTATATGTGGTTTTAGCTTTCTTTATCCCACCTTTAGCTGTGTTCTTATATGAAGGATCTGAATGGACACAACGTTGCACTGTCAATCTAATACTTACGCTTTTGTGTGGCATACCAGGTTTAATTCATGCCTTAGTAATTATCCTTGGCAGAAGATAAAACATTAAAAAAATTAAAAAAGGCGCTGCTAATTTTAATAATAGCAGCGCCTTTGTATTTACTTTGGTTACCATCAAGCTATTTTGACACAGGCGAATCATTATGCCTCTCGGTAAGTCTTTTTAACTTTGAATGTATTGGCTGTGGTATTACACGTGGAATAATGCATTTATTGCATTTTGAGTTTTCCACCGCTTGGTCATACAATAAACTAACATATTTAGTCTTTCCCTTTCTAGTTATGTTCTGGTTTTACTTGATTGGCAAATTGATCAACAGAAAAATATTTAGTTTTTTCGATGGTTTTATATAATATCAAAAAAGCCTCCGAATTTCAGAGGCTTTTTTTAATATTTAATTTGTCTAGTCCTGAAATAGCGATACACAAATTTTATCGTTATGGAAAAAAGAGAAAAAGTTATTTATGAAAAGCGCAGCCAAAAGGATTATTCTATGTCCTTTAAGTTGGGAGTTGTAGCAGAAATT
>Ga0315905_10000471_pt1 | contig 43957 bp, 35 predicted proteins | sample LakEriMetagenome_5_FD_203522 | JGI IMG/M metagenome (GOLD analysis project Ga0315905, IMG submission 203522) | Freshwater fungal communities from buoy surface, Lake Erie, Ohio, United States - Buoy 4 MA121 | ecosystem: Environmental > Aquatic > Freshwater > Lake | place: USA: Lake Erie, Ohio...
GAGTTTTTAGCTTTGCTTCTTTCTATTTTTACCTAATCTTGCCCATACTCTAGTCTTGCCAGTACTCCATCAGAACACTTTTCAGACATCCTCTAAGCCTAAATCATCCTCTGATATCAATGATTTATTCAATAAACTAAAAGATATATAAAATGTCTCGTCAAAATTTTCGTCACGACTCATCAGAATCTTTAGATGTTTTTCCTGCATTTACAGACTTGATGTCTAACGCTTTTATGATCCTGAGCTTATTTTTGTTATTAGCTCTCATTGAAGCCTATCGATTAAATCACAATCTTGCGAAAGCCAATGAACGACTGCAATCTGCAACTCCTATCCTAATTGATGAAAAATCTGGAAAATTCTCCTTTACGTCTAACAGTGCCAAACTTTCCCCGGATTTAAAAAACTATTTAAACGAGAAGAAGATACCTGAAATTCAAAGTATCCTTCAAAAGCATGATATCGACTTTATTCAGGTCATTGGTTACACCGACAGCCAAGAAATTAATAGAACGGGTAATTTAGATAGAAAACTCGATAAAGTAACCTTTAATCAAGAAAAAGTCGATGTTTTAGTTCCCGGCTCTAATACTGATCTTGGCCTGATGAGAGCGTTAGCCATTATTCAGGAAATCGAACGTTCTGGCAAAGTAAAAAACATTAGATTTCAAGCATACTCCGCCGGTCAAATATATGATGAAAATGGTCAACTCATTAAATTTGACCGCGAAGACAATCCAAAATTAAGGCGCATCGAAATACGGTTTATTCCTCATGGACAAAAAAATACTGATTAATTAATAATTTGCGTTAACTTTATTTTCATTTAGTTGTTTCAAGCAAATCATACCTGGGCGATCGCCAAAAGTTATGACGAAGCCACGATGATTTTGCAAAAACTCAATGGCAACTGGCGATCTTTAGAGTAAAATCTCCTGCTCAAACTGTCGTAATGCCACACTTGATCCCTGTTGCCAAGCCAGTTCCACATACTGCGGTAATAAATTAACTACATCCCATTCAGGAAACAGTGAACTTTGCGATTTATATTGATAGCTTTCCCCTTGCAACTGATAAATTTTTAATTCTCCAGTTCTATAAAACCATAACTTCGGCACAGCAATAGGAACATAAGCATCCAGCAGAGTCAGGGAACTCATATCCACTTCGATCGCCAAATCTGGAGGCGGATCAACACTAAGATCAAACTGTTCTTTACCTAAAATTGCTTGACGATTATCAATATAAAAACAGGTATCGGGTTCCACTCCAGCTTGTTTAAATTGTTTCAACGTAATGGGGTCGTAGGCTTGCCAATCTTTATTTTGAACTCGTAATATTGCCTTTACTAAATCCCCCAAAATATTAATGCGTTTGCCATGACTCGGTAACGGGGACATCAGGTGAATTTCTCCAGTTTGGGCATTGAAATAAAGCTTGGGGAAAGTTTTTTCTTGCTTAAGAGCTAATAAAGTTTCAAAATCTGCCCAGGTTTGATGGCGCAAAATCACTTCGCTACCAGGATCGAGGCTTAATTGGTCGGGACTAATGGTGATTAACATAAAATTTTGCCGGAATTAAATTGGCGGCCGAATAGTCGAGATCGCTCCAAAGAGGGTTAACCAATCATCTAACCCTATCCCTAGGATATAGCCGTAACGGTTACTCGAAAAAAACGGTGCAATCTCCCCAGGGAGAAATGGGTCGTGTTCTAAATCTGTGGAAACGAGTTTAAATGGCACATCCAAATTCAAAACGATTAATGAATAATCCGATGACGATATCGTGCATTCTAATAGACTTAGAGAAACAAATTGTTTTTCTGGCTAATCTTTTTATTCGGGTTCGTATATAACGATCTTTGCCTTCTCCTGATACTCCATGTTTAACAATATCCAGACTTTGGCAACTCGGACAAACAATCGCTTTGAATTGCATAGCATACCTTTTTGAGATTTACATTTGTTTATTATTACTTATTCCACAGATTTGGGACACTACCCTTTTCTATCAACTTCAAGACCGGGAAGATCAATCCCTGAAGCTGAATTCCCTGGCTGATAGCTATAATTTTCAGCTAGATAAATCATAAATTTATGTTCGATGTATGTTCCAACGGCTTTTCCATCTGTTACTCCATAAAGTATTGGTTCATTATATTTAGACTCTATTTCAGCAAATTGTGCTGCTTCGGAGCATAGTTTTTCAACGGTTAGTGTCTGTTTCATCCTTGTTTTGATGGTTTTATAAAGATCGCCTTTCACAGCAATAAATCAGGATCAAGCAAAAAGATTGTAAACTTTTCTGATTTTTGTTCTACTACTAATACATGGCTCGCGCAATGTAAGCTATCGGTTTGACGATAGGAATCTGGCAGTTTACGGATTTGTTTATGGGGAATATCCATTAAAGTGGGGGCATCATTCACCAATAAACAAAACTCTTCGCCGCGCCGATTTTTGACCAAAATAAAATATTGTCGAGATCGTTGATTGGGGGATTGGGAAGTACGAAATAAGCGACGGTGTAAATCAATCACTGTTACTGCGCGATCCTCTAAATTTAGGACGCCGGTATCGGATAAGCCACTGCCATAGCTGGGGGTATGGGGTAAAATCTTCACCACCAAGGCGATCGATAGAGCGAAGTTCAACTTTCCCATGGCAAACAACACAAACTTCTCCGGGCGCCGTTCTACTTCCGCGATTTGACCGGGATTGGCGGCTGAGTAGGCAAGGGGAGAAACACTATTAATCGTCGCCATCGGGACACACTCCAACAAAACACAAAAAAGTAAATTAAACCGAAACCAGTTGACCCGCGAGGAGGTTTTTCACCGCCACCAAAAATTGTTGCTCAATGTAGGGCTTGGTGAAATAAGCATTGGCCCCTAGGGTCATGGCCAGTTGTCGGTGTTTATCGCTGCCACGGGAGGTTAGCATCGCCACGGGAATTTTCAAGAAGTCAGGATTGCGCCGCCGTTGTCCGAGGAACTCAAATCCATTCAAATTGGGCATTTCCACATCACAAATAATTAAATCAATATCCGTGGTTTGACCCAAGGTTTTCAATGCTTCTTGACCGTCTTTGGCTTGTACCACGCGGTAGCCGGATTTTTCGAGGGTAAAGGCCAGGGTACGGCGTAAGGCAGCGGAATCGTCCACCACCAAAATGGTCGAGGTTTGGGCGCTTTCGGTGGTTAAATCTTCGCCGTCGATCGCCTCCAGGGCCAGATCCACCGCCGCTAAATTATCACTACCCTGTTGCCAATGCCATTCCAGTAGGAGAGAGCCATTGACCACGGGAATTAATGTCCCATCCGCCAAAATGGTTGACCCATACAAATAATTGGGGGCTTGCAAAATCGGCGAAAAGGGTTTGATGACCAATTCTTGCTCGGTGACGAGACGATTTACTTCCAACGCAAAATATTGATCGCCCAGGCGCAAGAGAATCATTGGTAAACTCCAATCCTCCGGCTGGGGCACACTGGTCAGAAGCTTGCTGGCCTGGCGTTCGGAAACGGCGCAGTTGTAGGGGAGCAGTTGATGGAGGGGGTAAATGGGGACGGTGAGGTGTTGCCAGAGCAAAAAGCGTTGACCGCCGCTGGTTTTGATTTGACTGGATAGGGGCACCAATAATTCCGCCACACTATCGGAGGGAATGGCGATCGCCGTCAAGGGAGCATTGGGGGTGTTACTTTGCCCGACTAAACAAACCAATAATTTGGCAATGGTCAGGGTCAGGGGTAAGCGCAGGGAAAAGGTTGAACCGCGACCCAGACGGGAAGAAACGACGACGTTACCTTTGAGGGCTTGCAGTTGTTGACGTACCACATCTAAACCCACCCCTCGCCCGGAGAGTTCACTGACTTGATCGGCGGTGGAAAAGTTGGGTTCAAAAATTAAGTTCTGAATTTGCTCCGGCGTCAGGCGATCGCCCTGTTCTTGGGTCACTAAGCCCCGTTTGATCGCCCGTTGGAGAATTTTGTCGGGATTTAAACCACCGCCATCGTCCCGAATTTCAATGATGGTTTGGTTGCCTTGGTGAAGAGCGGAAATTTCAATCGTACCCGTTTCAGGTTTGCCGGCCGCCCGTCGTTCTTCGGGGGATTCGATGCCGTGGTCAAAGGCGTTGCGTAATAGGTGCATGAGAGGATCATTGAGTTTTTCCAGTGCTAGGCGATCGACCAATACCGCTGTGCCGTTTAACTTCAATTGCACCGGCTTTTTAAACTTCGTACTCATATCCCGCAACACCCGTGGAAACCGATTCAAAATTTCCCCCAGGGGTAACATCCGCGCCCACATCAACTCATCCCGCAGGGAAAAGAGCATTTGCTTTTGGGCATCCAGGCTTTGGTTAGAGGCCCGCGCGAACAGAACAATATCATCCACCGATTCTTCGAGTTGCATCATTTCTTCGAGGATTTCCTGCAACTGTCCCGACAGCGCCCCGTAGGAATCCATTTCCAACGAGTCAAAGGCGTTGCTAATCCAAGCCATTTTTTCCCGGCGATCGGGGGCAATCACCAATTGATCCGCCAATTCCCGCAACTTATTGGTCATGCCCTGGAAGCGACTAAACCGGCTTAATAAAGACCGCACCGAACTTTGCAATTGGTCATTTTGTAGGGATAAACTGTTGCGGTTAATCGCCAATTCCCCGACCCAGTTATTCATCCGCTCCAACCGTTGGAAATCCACCCGGATCGACAAATTAGCGGGATTGGTAGCGCGGGGGACGGCCCGGCGTTCGGGACTATGTTCGGGCGGAGTCGATTCCGTAATTGGGGTTATGGCAGCCGGGGGGGGGACTTCTGTAAAGGTTTCTTCGGAAGGGGGTAATTGCTCAAACTCCTGTTCTACTGCCTGCAACACCGCCAACAAATTCGCTTCCTCTAAGGCAGTCTGGGCGGGATCAAGATCCGCAAAAACCACAGCCTCAGATTGGACACTGTCGGGGGTTAAGCCACCAAAGACATCTTCCAAAGAAGGCAGGGTTGGCGGGTCAATCACGGTATCGGCGGGACTTTCTACTTCGACAGGTTCGGCGCTCAATTCGTCACCGAGATCCATCAAGGCGGCAAAGGCATCATCGGCCTCGGTATCACTCAACTCTACTAACGGGGTTTCGGTTTCCTCCTGGGGGGCAACGGGAATTTCGGCTTCTACCGTCGGAGCTTCTGCTTCAATGACTGTCGGGGGAATCTCGACTGCTTCCTCTTCATCGTCATCCCCAAAAAACAAATCACTGAGAACTTTTGGGGAACTGCTGGGTTGATAAATGGCTTCTTTTTCTTCCCGTACCCCTAGGGCTAATAGTTGCGGAGAAGCATTACCCCCCTGTTGGCGATCGCCATTTTGTAGAACTTGCTCACAACTATTTTGCCAATCGAGTAGGGCTTGGTCTGTAATGGCCAGTAATTGATCGGGGTTAACCGCCAAGGCCCGTTGCACCGCTTCCGCAATGCCTTTGAAACCGGGCAGATTGAGAATTTCTGCTAAGCCGACAAAGACTTCGCTTTGATTGGTCAAAACAGTAAGTAATTGGGCTTGATCCCCCGACTGCCGAGCCGTGCGAACCGCTTCGATCCCCTGGCGAATATCCACATCGAACAAGGAGGAAACAATATCCACCCCCAAATCCGCTGAACTGGGCATGAACTGATCCCCTGCTGCTAGGCGATCGCCGAGTTGGGTTTCAATGGCCGTAATAATCGGTTGGGCCTGTTGCCAAGCCGCATTGGGATCGTAATAGCCCGTACTAATTTGTTCTTCGAGGGGTTGCCGCAGAGCGTCGTAAGCTTCTAACAAACGGCTTTCTAAGGTTTCATCAAGCACCAAGTCATCGCTGTACAGAGCTTTGAAAATGTCTTCTAAACGGTGGGCCACAGCTTTAATACCGTTCAAGCCCACACTAGCTGCGCCCCCTTTGAGGGAATGGGCTGCCCGCATAATTTCATGAACTTTCGCCGCTGATCGATCTTGGCGAATGGTTAGCAAACCGTTTTCGATCGCCTGCAAGAGTTCTGGTGCTTCTTCGATGAAAAAGTGATAGGGGGGATCATCGAGATTAACCACTTCCGGGGCAAATTCTGGGTCAGTTGGAGTTTCGCTAACCTCAGTGGCAACGGGTTCCAAGTCAGGAAATTCCATCCCAGAAAAAACGTTTTCTTCTGCCTCTTTTACTGGTTGATCACTGGCGTCAAGATCAGGAAATTCCATCCCCGCAAAAACATTATCTTGAGCTAATTCATTGAAATCCGTTAACGAAGCAAAGTCCCTGTCACCAAAAACATTCCCTTCTGCTTCGGGGATCATCTCGATCGGTTCATCGATTGTCGGAAATTCCATTCCCGCAAACACATTTTCTTCTGAAGGTTGATCTAGGGTTTCCAAATCAGAAAATTCCATCCCTGCAAAAACATTAGCCTCTGCCGGTTCATCCATTGCCGGAAATTCCATCCCCGCAAATTCTTCCCCATTCCCGACTGTGCCAAAATTCCCAAACATATCGCCTAAATCGGGAATATCCTCAAAACCGGCAAAGGCAGATTCTGATCCGTTTTCCGCCGACGCTACACTAACCTCTCCCCCATTAACCAACGCGATCAACGCCGCTGAAGGTTCTCCCCCCCGTTGGCGATCGCCGTTTTGCAAAACCTGTTCGCAACTGCCCCGCCAATCAGCTAAAGCCAAGCTTGTTAACGCCACGGGATCACAATCGGGTCGGGCTAACCCCTGCTGTACCAGATCAGTAATTTCCTTAAACCCGGTTAAGTTTAAAATTTCCGCCAACCCCCCAAAAACCTCTGTTTGTCCTTGCAACGTGTCTTGAATTAACGGGCGATCGCCACTCTCTAACGCTGCCTGTAGTTGTTCAATGCACTGGACAATATCCACCTCAAACAACGACGAAACAATATCCACCCCTAAATCCGTTGAACTGGGTAAAAATTGCTCCCCCGCCGCTAAATAATCCCCCAATTGTTCTTCAATGGTAGTAATTAACGGTAATGCTTTTGCTAACGCCCCATCGTGATCCAATTCTCCCGTTTCAATTTGGGTCATCAGAGAATCCTTTAGGCAATCAAAGGAATCTAATAACAGGCTTTCCATGGTTTCATTCACCACCACCGCGTCGTTATAGAGGGCTTTGAAAATATCTTCTAGTCGGTGGGCAATGGTTTTAATCGCTGGTAACTCCACACTCGCCGCGCCCCCTTTGAGGGAATGGGCTGCCCGCATAATTTCATGCACCTGGCCCGCAGTGCGGTTTTCGCGCAAATTCAGCAAAGCCGATTCAATCACCGCTAAAAGTTCAGGGGCTTCTTCGATGAAAAATTGGTAGGCGTGGTCGCGGATATCGGAGTTGATCATGGCAACGGGGAGGGCGGCACAGTCGGAGGAATAATCACAAAGTTGTCGGCAATTCAGCAAAGTTTAAGATTTAGTTGCTGAGCCTGACGTTTAACTGAGAGTAGCGAGTAATTGATTTTGCTCTTGGGCAAGGCTTTGTAAGGTTTGTAAAGTGTCGGCCAATTGCTGTTGACGGGTGGCACAGGTTTGCCAATGTTCTTGCACCGTTTCCACCCCCCGGCTTTCTGCGTTGAGTTGCTGATTGGTTTGTTTGATGGAATTCCCCAGTTCACGGGCTTCGGATTGAATGGTAACTACCAACGCTTCGATCGCCGCTGTGGCTTCTGCTGATTGGGCCGCAAGACCCCGGACTTCATCGGCAATGACGGAAAACCCGCGACCCCCTTCCCCGGCCCGAGCCGCTTCAATGGAGGCTTTCAGAGCTAGCAGGTGAGTTTGGGCGGCAAAATGGCGAATCAGGTTAATGGCGTCGGCGATTTGTTTGGTAGAACTATCCAGCCGCTGTAATTGATCGCCAGTGGTGGCCATGGTTTCGCGGATGGTCTTCATACCGTGCAATCGTTCTTGGTTATTTTCCTGTCCCAGGGCGATCGCCTGGTGGAGATAGCGATTGTGGGTTTCGAGGTTAGCGGTGTTTTGTTGCAGGGCAGTGAAACCAGGGATCAGGGTTTTCCAAGGGGCGGATTCGGGGGCGGTGGTGGCTACGGGCATGGCAGGTCTCGGTAAACAGTGGTCAGATTTCAGATTTCGGGGGAGAGGCAAAATATAGGATGTCTGATTTGTACTCCCTATTTTTTTACTACTCGACTTTGAATTGCCGCACTGTGTCTTGCAGGGATTGAGCAACGGCTAACAAATCTTTAAATGTAGTCGCCACGTTACTGGCTTCCGAGGAGGTTTTATCGGCGATCGCCGCCACCTGGGCCATGGTTTGGGTGACGGATTGACTGGTTTGGGACTGTTCCACAGCGGCGGCGGTAATGGCTTCCACCAGTTCACTAATCTGGGCACTGGCGGCGGTAATTTGGTTCAAGCTCCGACGGGTTTCATCCACCAAGCGCGTCCCAGCCACAACCTGTTCCGTCCCCGCTTCCATCGCATTGACCACCTCATTGGTTTCCGACTGAATACTAGCCACCAGTTCAGAGATTTCCGCCGTTGCTTCCGCCGATTGCCGCGCCAAGGAACGTACCTCATCCGCAACCACCGCAAAGCCCCGTCCTTCTTCCCCAGCGTGGGCTGCCTCGATCGCCGCGTTGAGTGCCAGGAGGTTGGTTTGGTCAGCAAAACTACTAATTAGGTTCACGACCTTAGAAATCTTTTGGGACGATTCCCCTAAGCGTTTGACCTGTTTTGCCGTGGCGGCCACCGTTTCCCGAATGGCTAAGATCCCATCAACGGTACGGTTCATGGCGTCTTCCCCTTGATCAACGGTTTTAGTCGCCTGTTGCACTGCCGATTCTGCCTGAGCAGCGTTTTCTGCCACCTCTTGGATGGATTGGTTCATGGCCTGCAACCGTTCCAATGCCCCAGCTACATCTTCCGCCTGTTTGGTGGCTTCGTTGGACAGTTGGCGCACCGCTGCTTCGTTGGTGCCGGTGGTGTTAGTAAATTGGGCGGCGGCCTGTTGTACCTGGGTTACAATCCGTCGTAGATTTTCAATGGTGGCGTTATAGGAGTCGGCGATCGTGCCAATTTCATCCTCCGTCACCTTGGCGCGAATGGTTAAATCCCCTCGGTTAACGGGATCAACTTCCATTAGTAATTCCAAGGCCCGTTGCTGCATTTTTTCGCGGATTTGCCGTTGTTCTACTTCCCCTAAGAGTTGTTTGGCTAATAAATCAGACCGTTCTAACGCCAAACCGACCTGCACCGTTAACTGGCCAAACAAATCAATTTCATTTTGGTGCCAGTTGCGGGGTCCAGAACATTGGTGAGCAATTAATAGGCCCAGCAAATTGCCTTCGTAGTTAATCGGGGCGACGAGGTTGGCTTTGACTTCAAAGGGTTTGAGTTGTCCCAAGTGGCAAGGGGTTAACCCCGCATCGAAAATATCCCGCGTGGCTTGGATGCGCCCAGACCGATATTTTTCTACATAGTTATCCGCAAAACAGGGATCGGCGATCGTGGCTCCCAACGCTTTAGGAAATTCCTCCGCCACTGATTCTGCAATCACCGTTCCTGCCCAGGTTTCATCAAAGCGATAGACAATCACCCGATCCGCTTTCAAGGCTTGGCGAATTTCGTTAACGATGATCGTAAACACCTCTTCCCCATTCAGGGCGGAGGAGAGCTTAATGGTTAATTCCTTGAGGATTTGGGCTTGCTTGGTACTTTCATTCCGTTCCTCGATCAGATTAGCCCGATCCAAGGTGGTTTGCAATTCTTCGGCCAGTTGTTGTAAAAATTGCCGTTCCCGCGTTTGCCAAATATGGGGCGATTGGCAATGCTGGGCCATTAATAAGCCCAAGAGGTAATTTTGACGGGTAATGGGAACACTTAGGCTGGCTTTGACTTGATGGCGATCGAACCATTGGCGCTGATCCCCCGTTAGGTTTGCTGCCGCCATATCGTTAATGATGCTGATTTGGTCGGGAATTTCACCATTAACCCAAGGGTGGGGATTTTGGGGATCAAGCAAGCCTTGGGTCGTAATGTCGAGGGCCTGCACCACCAAGGCATCGCGCTGGTAACGGGGGTGGTAATAAAAAATGAGCCGTTCACAGCCAAATAACGTCCGGGCTTGATCCAGGTTTTTTTGAATCACCCCTTGGATTTCGTTAATGTCGGTGATGTTGGCCCGGGACAGTTCCGTCAGTAGCTGGGATTGTTGGAGGGAAAGGGATTGTTCTTGGCGCAACTTTTGTACCTGGTCACCCAAGGCCGTCAAGGTCTGATCGGCGATCGCCACTTCATCTTGACTGGTCAAATTCAGGGGAGTATCGAGATTGCTTTGGGCGAATTGCTTGGCCTTAGCGGCTAACCGAGATTGGGAACGGGAACTTTCCCCTGCGAGCCAATAGGCTAAAATCCCTGCACCAGCGGCAGTTAACAATAAACCGAGCAGAATTTGTGTTTGAATTTCACCTTTTTTCTGGTTCACTAACTGCATCTGTTGCTCACCCTGGGATGCCAACTGACCAACAGAATTCAAATTCAGCGCCCCAATCACCCCAGCCGGAATCAGACCAATCAATAAGGCAAAAATAACGGCTTTGTTACGAAAAGAGAGCCCACAGCCACTGCTAGCATGATTAGTCGCCGGAGCAGAAACCGGAGCGATGCTGGGTAAAGAGGTTTGGATTGGGGTCGGGGTTAGGGGCTGAACCGTGGGTAATTCCAGTTTGGGCAACGAGAGCGGTGCGGGGCTGGTTACAACGGCGGCCGCTTCCACTGCTTGTAATTCGGCCTCTCCTTCGGGAAGAGTGTTTGACGATTCCACCGTTACTGATCTTTTTAGCTCTGGGCTGATTTCCTCTGGCTTAATTGTCAACTCCGGCGATGGTTTAATCCCGTTATCAATATCTATTTTGGGCGTCGCAGCGTCTTGTAACTCTGACACCAAATTTTGCCAAGAATTGGCGATCGGAGCATCGGTAAGGGGACTAATTTCCTCATCTTTGGGCTGGGCGGTGACGATTTCCGGCAACGTGCCAAAAAGACTACTACTTGTGTCGTCCGTTTCTCCCTCCTCGCCGTCAAACAGAGACGACGCTTGCAACAGTTCGTCTGCATCTACCTGGTGAATGGTGAGCGTATCATCGTCACTGTCTTGCAATTCAGAATAATTGCCAGGAAACAAAATATCTAGATCCTGCCCGTCTGCTTCAGGTTTGGCGAAGTTGGGGGAATTGGAAGAGGTCTGGGTCATGAGCAGTTCACCGATCAGGTAGAGAAAGTTAAACAAAAATTTGAAACCCTTGGCAAAAACAAAACCATTGAGGAGATATTGATGGCGATCGCCAATGAAAATCGTCACCTGGAGCAAATTAAGACCGATGGGACAACAGGCGGTTAACGATCGCCTGGCCATCCAGGGCAACATACATATCTTCGTCTGGGTTCACCCAAAACCCCCGTACATAGGGCGCAAGTTCTGAATTAATGCTGGCCGCTGGCGGCGATTGGATCTGATCCGTTTCGCACCAAGTAATGTCCCTGACCTCTGTGACTACGAGGCCTAACATTTGGTTGCGTTCCGTTGGCGCACCGCGTAGCGGATCTCTGCGAGATCGCCGCTTTTGGTTCAAATTGAGATCAAAAGGCATCGTTCCACTGAGAATAATCACGTAATAATTAGAGCGCGAACCCGATTGACGATTCCAAGGGGTAAATCCCAAAAAAGCGCCAAAATCTATCACCCACAACACTTCTCCCCGCCAATTATGTACTCCCATTGTCCAAGCGGGCATGTGGGGGATGGGCGTAATTTGTCCCAGGGGAACCGTTAACACCTCCGTCAATTGAGATAGGGGTAAGATTAAATTGGTATCGGGCTCCAAATAAAATTGTAAAAATTGTTGCCTTTGTCCTGAACTCGTTGCGAGGCTGGAAAGAGACGTGGGAGTATAATCGGTTTGCAAAACGAGGACTCCTGAATGGGGTGAAAAGAAACAAAAAAACTGAGTAAATGAGGAAGACTAAGGGATACTTTTCGGTAAATTAAAGTTGGTTAAGTTTGCCGAATTTAGCTAATAAACTGTTTAATGACTGTGTTGAATTCTTGTTGATCAATGGGTTTAGTAATGTAGGCATCGGCTCCTTGGCGCTTGCCCCAAAATTTGTCCATGTCGGTGGCTTTGGTTGAACAAAGAATGACAGGAATGCCTTTTGTTTTCTCTTTATCCTTGAGTTCTCGACAAATTTCAAAACCACTCCGCCCCGGCAAAACAATGTCTAAGACAATGACATCGGGAATAGCTTGGTCTAACTTTTCCAAGGCTTCTTCGCCACTGGTGGCGGTGGTGACGTTAATGCCAAGTTTTTGACAAAAATCACTAATAATTGAACGTTCCGTCGAAGAATCGTCAATAACAAGTGCGCTGCCCATAATGTTGCCTCAGTTCTTTAGGTCAAAAATAATAATGAGTAATCAAAATTAACGGTGTTAACAGTCTTGAATGTGTCAATTTTTCGCCGATCATTCCTACGACAGCAGGCTCGATCAGAAAACAGTTATTCGACTGAAACTTGGTCATGCAAATGTTTTTTAATTGTTTGCAAAACGGTATCGGGGTTAACGGGCTTACTCAAAAAATCCGTAGATCCGACCATTTTTGCCCTGACCCGATCTACAATGCCGTCGTTCCCCGTCAGAATTACAATCGGCGTGTGCTTAAAAATGGACAATTTCCGTAATTGACCACAAATTTCATAGCCGTTGGCATTGGGCATCACTAGATCCAGAAAAACTAGGGAGGGTTTACGGGCTAGTAGGATGGCGATCGCCCGGAGTGGATCATTAACCCCCACAAATTGATAATTGGCGGCGGTCAAGATTTTCTCCATGGTTTGACAAATCAACGGGCTGTCATCCACACAGGCAATCAAGGCTCCACTGGGGACATCGGGTTGGGCCACAACGCCTTTAGCGGGGGGAGAAATGGGCGGCGGTAGATCGGGAATTTTGACTAGTTCCACCAGGCCCATTTGTAAATAGGGTAAAAGGGAGGTGGTCACGCTTAGCACGTCCCGCTTCATCCGCACGGATAAATCCCTGAGGGTTTGATTACCGTCCAATAATTGTTTGAGGGTTTGGTAAACCTGGGGGGTGGTGCGCTGTTGTAGTTGCTCCGCTTGACGGATGACAGGGGCCGAATTCGGCGATCGATCCGCAATTTTGGCCCCCTGCCATTTCCCCCACAGTTGCTGGGATTCGGCAATCATTTGATCGGCGTCAATTAATACCAACCGCGTCGATAAAAGATTGTCCTGGCGTAATTCACAGGCAACCTCCATCGATTGGGTGATATCAAATAACACTTCCACCACCGTGGCCCGAATCAGACGGGCGGCCTGTTCCCGCGTCACCTTTTGCTGTTCAACCCAATGGCACAGTAATTGATACTCCCAACAGACTTGTAAATCCTGGGGATCAATGCTGGCTAAATCGATTTGCACAGCGGCCAAATTCGCGGCAATCTGGGGCAGATAGGAGGCAATTTGCCGCCGCCAACGCCGAACGGAATGGAGTCCTCCGGTGGCGTACATAATTCGCCCCAGGTACAGGTAGAAAAACCACTGTTCACCACTGGGGCTGGATAAAATTAATTGCCCACTAAAACGGGGTTGCTTCAACCCATCAAAGAAACTCGCTTGTCTTGAAGCTGTAAATTCTTGGATTGGAACCGAGTGGGAAGAAGGAAAGGGAGCCGTCATCATTGATGGGGGGTGCAGGTCAACGGAGCAAATACAAGAAGGCCACAGATATAGCTTGCCCTTAAATGGGTTCAAATCACCACAGCCTGCAAGAAAACTTTATCTGTTTATTTGTGATAAACAATAAGCAGAAATACGCAGGTCAATTTAATTTTTGGTCAATAATGATAATTTTGCCAGGCAAAATCTACTGATTTTTCGTTGATCGATGGGGCAGACCCAGGGGCAGGGGTAAACAGTTTGGGCTGGGCGTTCTCTTGTTTGATTTTAGCGAGGGTTTTTCCGATGGGGCAAGGAATAAAGAGAATCAAATTCAATTAGGAAGAAATCAGCTTGTTCTCATGGTTTGCCAGAGGGTTTCATAGTCGGCTTGACTGGCTGGCGTCAGGGGGGCTAAAAATTCACAGCGGTCTAGGAGGGCCGGGGAGACTCGCAGGAGAGAGGTTAGGGGGAGGTTTGCGAAAAGGCGATCGCCTAGAGATCCGCTACCGGATGCGCTACTGGAGGCTGTATTGGGGACTGGTAAACCGTCACTAAACAGGGCCATTTGTTTGAGGCTATCGGGTCGAAAACTAAAATCAAGCCATTCATAGGTAGTGTCGATCACCGTGGTGGGGGCGGGGATTCCCCAGAGGTCTGCCCAAAGGGACGTGCCAGAAGCGGGAATGACCGCGGCTAATTCTGAGTGGGTTTTGAGCAGCGGCACAATTTCATTCGACCAACCCACCGCTAGCCAAACATCTTGGTTGAGTAGGGACTGGAGATAATATTTTGTACTAAAAAATTTTACCTGTTGCTGGAGTTCCTTGAGGGCCGGGGGAAGAGCTGACACTGAATTAGGATTGGTGAGGTTGTAGGAGTAACCCAGTTTTTTGAGGGTTAGACCGATCACCTCCCTAGGATCATCAACTATGGCAATGCGTTGGCGCAATTCCGGTTTCCAGAGGTCAGACCAGTCCTTGGGTTCCCAGCCGAGGTTTTTAAAGTTCGATTTTGTATACACCATCATGGCGGTTCCCCAACGATAGGGAATACCCCAAAGTTTGCCAGTGGAAGCGGGGATTCCTTGGGCGTTACGCTGACCCAACAGTTGCCAACGAGGGTTAAGGCTTGGCCATTGGGGGAAGCGAGTCGGATCGAAGGGGTGGAGCAGTTGCTGTTGGATGGCTTGACTCAACCATCGATCGCCAAGGCTGATCAGTTGGGCCGGTTCGTCAGCAGCGGGGGCGATCAGGGGCAAATTACTGATGGGGTTACTCGGCGGGGGCGGGGGATTATGCCAGGTTTCAAGCTGTTTAAAACTCCCTTGCAGATCGGTGATCGTCTTAAAGCTGAGACCGGCGGCTTGGGGAAATTGGCGTTTAAATTGGTTAATCAGTTGGGTGGGGATGGATTGCCTCAAAAACTGAATTTGACTACCCCGATCAGTGGGCCAACATCCCCCTAACCCGGTGGCGATCGCCGTGGTGAGCGAGGCTTGGAGAAAATGGCGGCGGGAAAAACGGGAGGAATCCATAGTCAGTTCAGCAAAAATCAGGCTTAATTTAGTCTAATCGGGGATCAGGAAGATCAATGGCGATCGGCAAAAACTCCCTCAGTCCGATTTAACCCATAAATATCCCTCACCAAATACAACGGTCTAGCTTTCGTTTCCTCATAGACCCGCGCCAAATACTCCCCAATCACGCCTAAACTGATCAATTGCACTCCGCCTAAAAATAGCACCGCCACCATTAACGACGCATAACCCGGCACATCTACACCAAATAATAACGTCCGAATCACTAAATAAAAAGCATAAATCAGAGAAATGGTAGACACTAACAATCCTAAATAAGACCAAATTTGTAACGGAATAAAACTAAACGATAAAATACCATCCAACGCAAAATTCCACAGTTTCCAGTAATTCCATTTACTCGTCCCTCGGCAGCGGGGTTCCCGGTCAAAAACAATGGCCGTTTGCCGAAAGCCGACCCAGGAAAAAAGTCCTTTCATAAAGCGAGTGCGTTCGGGTAACTGTTTCAACGCCTCCACCACTTTTCGATCCATTAAGCGAAAATCTCCCGTATTAGCAGGAATTTTAATCTTAGTCATCTGACCAATGGTTTGATAAAAAGCTGATGCCGTGATTTGTTTAGCAAAAGATTCCCCTTGCCGCGATCGCCGTGTTGCATAGACCACATCAAAGCCTGCCTGCCATTGCTCAATCATCTCCAAAATCAATTCCGGGGGATCTTGTAAATCCGCATCAATGGGAATCACCACATCCCCAGTAGCAAAATCAATGCCCGCCGTCAAAGCAATTTCCTTACCAAAATTTCGAGATAAATTGATAACCTTAATAGCCGGATCTTGACAATGAAAATCAATTAATTTTTCTAAAGATTGGTCACGACTACCATCATTGACACAAATAATTTCATAGGGAAGCTGAGCCTTTTGAAAAACCTTTAATAATCGAGAAAATAAATAACTGAGACTATCTTCTTCATTAAAAATTGGAACAACAACAGAAATTAAATTAATTTTTTTATGATCAATTGCCGTTTGATTGATTGAATCTGATTGCGGTGGATTTGACATTATTCTGATATGTAAAAAACAAAAGCAGTGAGGACCCAATCAGTGATAACCATGCCAATAGACTAATCCAATTCGCCCACGCTAATCCGACAAATTTAATCCGAATTTTATGTTCTCCTGTTGCCAACTTAATTCCCACTAAGTTAGTATCCCAATAATTGGTCGGGAAACCAGAGGCTTGTTGATCATCAACCCAAATTTTTTGCATTTTAGGATAATACAATACAGGTAGTTGGGCAATCTCAGCCTGTTCATTGATCGTAATTGAACACTGGGTAGTAGAACCTTTTTGTTCACAAGATTCTTTGGTTTTTTCAACTGGTAATAATGTTTTATTCGCAGGCAAAACCGTAAAAGCTAGGTGTTTCAAACGAATATAAGGGGGTTTACCATCACTGGTATTACCATCAAACACAAATTTAAGTTTGAAATAGTCATCTGTTGGTGTAACATTTTTTAAAGAAACTGTCGTGTTGAGTTCTTTTTGCTTAAGGGGAATTACTGCAATGGGAACATTATCAACTAAAACCTGTAACTTTCCGTCCCCATTAATGCTTTCTAGGGGAACTTCTCCTTCGATAATTAAAGTCGGTGATTGATTGGGCAACCAACTCGGATAAAGATTATCCACATCAAAAACGAGAGGGCGATTAATGAAGACATCCCAAGTCGAATAACCCGGAATCCAACCTGCATCAGATAATCGCAATTCTCCATTACCATATAACTCATTAACGGGGGTTCGATAAAGATAATCTAAGGCCCCTGAATAGCGAAAATAGGGTTCTTTTAGTAATTCATCAACGGTCATGGTTCCCCGTGGTACAGGTAGCCAAGGACGACTGGCTATCACAATCAATAAAATGCCAATAATTAAATGACGACCTTCCAAACGCTGACGAAAAATGAAAATAACGGTAAACGTTGTTAATAGTGCCCCTGACCACATGACATGGGTTAAAAATCGAAAAGTAAATTGAGTTACCCAGAGTTGTTTGGGTAATAGATTCCAAATATTAATCGGACTCCAAACAAGGAAAAAGGAGAGGAGAAAAATGCTTAATAACGGTGTGATCCAGGGTTGGGCACGGACTAAACTTTTGGGCTTAGAGTTATTGCTAAAATGGTAGTAAATAACCGTACCAAAAGCGGCTAGAAAAATCCAACCGATCGCCGGATGCAGACCATAGGTAGGGGCAATACCTAACTCTGTGGGTTCCGAGGGCATGGAAGCCGGAGAAATTAAGTTGGCAAGGGGGGTCATCCAATTGGTGTTAAAGGGATTTATCGCATCAATTTGTTTACGAATGGATAGGGTTTTTGACTCTAAAACAACGGGGGCTAAAAAATATAGGGCTAATAACCAACCCCAGAGATAGCTAACGGCAACGGGTAATAATTGACGCCAATGAAGTTTGGGTTGTTGTTTTGCCCAAAAAATTGCGCCTAAAATAACAAAAAATAAAGAACTATAAACAAAGGTAATAATGTGGGTTGTGGCTAAACAAAACCAAGCTAAAGACCCTAAAATAATCCGCCAAAATTTTGGTTGATAAAAAATTTGTAATGTATAAAATAATGCAATCGGTAAAATTCCTTGGGCGATCGCCTCGGTAAATGCTCCCCTGGCATGGATATTATTTAAAAAATAGGGTGCGGACATATATGCAACCCCGCCTAAAATGGCCGCAATTGGCGATCGGGTCAGCCAATTTCCTAAACGATAAATAAAAATTCCCCCACACCACAACGCTAGCCACAGCAATATTTTATAAGCACTATAGGGATTAGTGGGCGTCAGAAATTTATAGATTAAACCACCAAGGGTGTAGGGTAGTTGACTATAAAATTGAAACCCTGGATAACGCATTCCAAAGTTTTCTAACGGTGCCACTCGAATCGGGAATTGACCTTCTTCCAAGGCCAGTTTTGCTTGGACAATATAACCAATATGGGAGGTATGATCATTGATGGAAAAAATTACTTTTGAGGAGGCCATGGGAGCCATCCAAGCTAAAGCAATGAAAGCAAATAAGAGAGAAACTAGGAGAAAGTGGCGATTAGCATAACTCTTTTCTCGAATCGTGACAACCCAGGGCAGATTTAAACAATAATCAAAGGCGTGGGTGATTTCATGGCGTAAGCTAATCATTAAAAAGATACTACTGAGAATCAATAAATTTAAACGAAAATCCCTTAGCTCACTGCCGCTAAGCCAAGATTCAATTAGACCTAAATATCCCATTAAGCCCAGTGCTAAGGTTACTGTTAAAAATCCTATCCCCAATAACAGAAAAACATCTTTTTTGTGGGAAATGAGAAATTTATGTTTCCCTAAAATACCCAGATCTAAATACCATAAAAGAGTGCCTAAAATTAGGATCAGGGCTAAGCCGAAGCAAAGAAGAGGGATGGTCATTAAAACAACGAAATAGTCTAGAATTATTGATCATTAATGAAGCTGGTAGACAAACATAATATCATTATGCTCATAGATTGATTGATGTTTTTCTAAATAGTTCCAGTTCTGGGCGGCGATCGCCGATTGGTTGCGTTCTGCGTACAGGGTTTGCTTCACGGTACTGTCAATCACTAAATATGCGTGGGGAAGCTCGGCGATCGCCTCTTTTAAGGGCTCAAATGCGGCCTGTTGGTAATAGGATTGAATATCGAGGGGATAATTTCTTAGTTTTGCAAAAATTTCTAAATACTGATTAATATTAATAATTACTCCAAAGGTTTGATAAATTAAGGTTTGATTGTTGACTTCAGGAAGCAATTGATTGTCTAATAAAAAATTAACAACTTGTTTATTTTCTTGTCCCCAATTAATAGTTGATTCATTACTGAGTAACCATTTTGGCTGTGGCCAAAAAATATTGGTATAGCTTAGGGTCTGGGGAATCGCTAGAATCCCAATGATACAATATAAACTTAGTGTGCCCGTGAGAATTATTTTAGAGTAATAATTTCGTAAAGAAAACAATAAAAAAGCAATGAGAAAATAAATAAAAATAATGACCGGATAAAGGTAACGGTAACCCAACACAAAGCGACTATTATTAGCGAAGAAAAGATATAGTAGGGGATAGCTGGCGATGATTCCACCGAGAAAAATACCTAAAAATCTCCTTTGGTTAATTTTGTCAATCAGTATCTGAAATTGAAATCCTTGTCTTTTGATGGCTTTATAACTAGCAAAAATAATGATTGCTAATATTCCATAAATCACAAAATTCTCTTTAAAAAAGAATACTTTCGCTAAATATTGACCGTTGGTTATGGGTCTAAATTGCCCCATTAAAAATGGTATATTCTCCCCTTTGGAGCTAACGCTTGTTAATGCAATACCTCGGTTAAAATGAGCCATCAGATCCAATAATAACTGTCCTTGGGATTGACGAAAGGCGATGCGATACATCAAGCCAGTCAATAAGGGTTGAATAGCCAAGATAACAATACCAAATGTGGCAAATCTTATTGCTAAAGTTTTGTTTTTTTGTTTATATAAATAAATAATTGTTATTGTTAAAGCACCGAAAATAATGGGCAATAAAATTAAATTACTAAACTTGGTATTAATCGCAAAAGCTAAACAAATCGTCAAAATTAGCATTTGAATGGCGAGATGCCTGCCTTGTAATTGAATGATGGCATAAATGGCGATCGCCAGGGAGAGGATTACCATCAAAGCACTAATAGCCACGGCAACATCAAACGCCACAAGACTACTATGACTACTAAAACTGGGGGAAAAAATCCATAATATGGCAAATATTAAAGCAATTTTAGGATTAATCAACCGTAGGAAACAACTGTAAACACCCAACCAAACCAGCAAGCTACTATTAATGAGTAAATAAATAAGCCTTGAACTAAAAATAACGGCATTAAACCGCTCAGGGAAATACATTAATAATTGATAACCCACGTCAAAAGCGGCTAGCCTGACTTGACGATCATCGAGATCATTGAGGGGTGGAATATCAACGCTGATCTGAGGAAATTGCCATGAAAAAATAAGACTATTTAATAGCTTTAACAACAGCGGATGTTCTGGATTTACCCCGACCCCTTGACTGTAGGCATAGGCCGCACCAATATAGGCCGGTTCATCGGAGGTCAGAGAATTAAGCTGGATGTTGATGATCCCAATGGCAATATAAATTAACCATAGTAGGATAAATAAAAAGCTGGGTCTGAGCAAGCCGTTGTTTTTCGGGATCTGCATGGTTTTAAGTAATTGTTAGGAGTCATTCGGTGCGAAAGTAATATGATTACCTTATTAAATCAGCTTCATTAACTTAAACAAATTGCCATGATCAAACTGCTCAAGCAACTCCGCCGTAAAGTATTTGGCTTGGATGAACAAGAAGCCGCGTTACATCGGGTCATTGCAGATACTAACAATTTGATTGCCATTCCCCAAAAAAATCTGGAAAAATCCCTGAGTCAATTCCACCAGAGTTATAACCAGATGGTACTAGAAACCTTAGCTCAAAATGCGCCAGATACTTTATTAACTTGCTCTATTAATAATGTAAAGCTAAAGGTTTCTGTCGATACTTTATTAACCTATGTTCATTGCCTAGATGCCTATCCCAATATGGGGTTTCAGTATTCGATTGAGACCCATTGTGTGGATTGGTTGGCGCAGTTTCTTCAAGCCGGTGATTGTTTTCTCGATGTTGGGGCTGCCTATGGGGTAATTAGTTTTCCCCTGGCCAAAGTAGTGGGGGAATCAGGAAAAATTTATGCCTTTGAGCCCGCCCGTCGCACCCAACAAAAACTAAAACGCTTGGTGGAGGTGAATTATTTTGACAATATTACCGTCATTCCAGCGGCGATCGCCGACAAAGCGGGGAGTGCAGAATTTATTGAATATAGCGCCGAAAATCAATTTTCCTGGGCAACAGATACTTCGACCTTGGCCGATGGGGTGACTCCTAGTTTGCAGCATTTTGAAACCTATAGCGTCGAAATTATCACCCTGGATCAATTTGTGGCGACACATAACATTATCCCCAAAGCGATCAAAATTGATATTGAAGGCTTTGAACTGTATGCCCTGCACGGAGCTAAAGAGGTCTTGACCACTGCGAAACCCTATTTATGTATTGATATTCATCAAGATGTCAAAACTCAGCAATCCAGCCTAATTGAGATTCAGCCCTGGTTAGAAAATTTAGGCTACGACTGTCAAGTCAATCAACATACCCTCTTTGCTTGCCCTCGGTCAGACCACCGTTGAGGAACAGACCGGAACCCAGGCGATCGCCCTTCAGACCCTCCCTAGACTGGGAGCCGCGACAATAACGTAATCACCCCAAAACTCAATAAAACCACCCCACTCAGCGGATTAATCCAGCCCGACCAGGCTCGCAACGCCAATAATCGCTTGAGACTATCCGTGAAAATTCCCACCAAAATCAACGGCAACACATAGCCCATCGTGTACGCCAACAATAGACCACTGCCCAGCCACAAATTCTGCTGACTGGCCACCCACGCCAACAAACTCGCTAAAACGGGGGTACTACAAGGGGACGCAATCAGCCCAAAGGTCAACCCCGCCAACAGAGCTTTGAGCGCCGGGGGAAAATCAGCCCGAATCCAGTCCGTTGGCCCCAAACTGGGGAACCGCAACGGCAACAATTCCAGTAAATTTAACCCCATTAAAATTGCCACCACGCTGACTAAAATCGGCAAGCCAATGCCAATTTGCCCGTAGATTTTGCCCAAGGCCGCCGCCCCTAATCCCAAGCTCGCCAGGGTAATGGCCAACCCTAACGCAAACCAGAGGGACTGCTGAAACGATCGCCACCGACTTTGTTCCCCCGTCCCGCCAATATAGGCAATGGTGAGGGGCAATAAAGAAAGTAAACAGGGGGTCAGGCTCGTCACCAACCCCGCTAGGGAAATGATCGCCAAACTCAGGGGCGTTACATGGGTCAACTGACCTAGGACTAAAGCATTAGCCCATTGTTGTAAAAGATAAAGTTGGGTTTGGACAGTCTCCCACATAAGGCTTTTTAATGATGAAAACGACGAACACTTCCAGCATAGGCTAATTTACGAGTCGTCCTCTTGGGTACTGGCTTGATGGTCTTCAGCGGAATCGGGATCAAGTTCCCAACGCCGTTGATCTCGACCACTAAAGGTTCTAGCTGTTTCTACGGGGTGGCCGTCGATGCTAGTAATGCCCATGGAACGCAGCAGATCCTCCGTCACATTTTGATCCGGTGTCGGATTTTGCCCCCCTACGGCTTCTTCCCCCACCACTTCCGCTTGATACCAGTCATCGTCAGGATCGCCACCACTGAGGTTACCGTTATCGAGATGGGACATCCGCAATTCTCGCACCACATGACCCAAGCCTGTATCTCGGTCAATTAAGCCGTCAAAAAAGATGTCCGCTTGCTCCGATCCTGCGATATCTGCCAGCAAAAGTTCTTCGGATTGGTTACGTTCGGAATCTAAATAATCGGCACTAAAATTGGCAAAATATTGATTAATATTCATTTTAAATCCTCCTTTTTTTACTCAGTATAGTCTTGATTTTTCAAGCTTTCTAGTTATTTTTATCCTAAACAAAAATGGGGATCATTTTGTCTTTCGCAACAAAGTCTTAACATCTGTCGCCGCTAAACGTTACAATTTTTAGGGAAATTCTTGATGATTATTATGCCCAATTCTCTGTCCGATGAACAGTACAAAGCCAAGATGCAACGACGGAAAGCCCTGCAAGATGAACGGATCGCGGCGGCCAAGGCAGAAAAAGGGCTAATTATTGTCAATACAGGCAACGGCAAGGGAAAAACTACGGCGGCGTTGGGCATGGTACTGCGATCATTGGGCCATGGTTATCGGGTAGCAATTTTGCAGTTTATTAAAGGGGCCTGGGAACCAGCAGAAAAAGCGGCGTTTGATCCCTGGCAAGATCAGTTAACCTTTTTGGCGTTGGGGGAAGGCTTTACCTGGGAAACCCAAGATCGGGAAAGGGATACGGTGATCGCCAATAGTGCCTGGGAACAAGCGTTGGGTTATATCCGCGATCCTGACTATAAATTGGTGTTATTAGATGAAGTCAATGTGGCGATGAAATTGGGTTATTTGACGGTGGAAACGGTCTTGGCGGGATTGGCGGAAAAACCCGAATTTAATCACGTCATTTTGACCGGACGGGGAGCACCAGCGGCCTTAATTGAGCAAGCGGATTTGGTGACGGAAATGACCATGATTAAGCATCCTTTCCGCGAACAAAATGTGAAGGCTCAACCGGGCATTGAGTTTTAAGCCCCCCCAGGGACATGATCGTTACGAATCGATAGGAATAAAGGAGCAATTAACCGCAATGATGGTAGAAAATGGACATGATTGCCTAGACTTGAACCCATTTTATCCCTATTAAGCCGTATCTGCTGCCGTCATGGTGATCTTGGCTGTCTCAAAACCTTGGGCGCTTCAGTGATTTTTGTCCTGGATTCTTCCCCCGTCATTGCTTTCCCTTTATCTCCCTGGTCTTGTTTCCATGATTCCCCCAGAACTAATTCCCAAACTCGACTATGGACTCAAAGCACTACAAAATCAAGATTATGATGGGGCGATCGCCACTTTAGAAACTGTTTGCCGTCGTGCGCCGGATCAGAAATCCCAACAATTTTTGCAAGCCAAAATGGCCCTGGTTAGAGCCTATCGAGGCTTAGGCAAGTTTGATCAATCCCGAGAATTGTGTGAATCCTTGGTGGATCATCCCAACCCCGAGGTGCAAAACTGGGCCCGGACGATGATGCTGATGCTACTCAAGCAGGAAACCCAGGGAAGTGAGGATGATAACGGCCAAGAAGATGTGCTCTCAACAGAATTACGCGCCGGACGGGCAAATACTAATCGGGTTCAAGTCTCCTTACCAAGGGTTGCAGATAGTTTTCAATTCACCTTTGGCATTGCCCTTTTAGCTCCGTTTCTCGCCACGGCGATCATGTTTGCCATCCCGGCTTGGCTACTGGGGGTTAGGAAATGGGATGAATTACTTGGTCTAAGTGCCAGCTTTAGTCTGACCCTCAACCTCCTTTCCCTTTTCCTCAGTACCTGGGTAATCGATCGTCTTAATGAGCGGATCTACCAAACCGAATGGGGCAACCTCGGTACTGTGCAAAAATATAGCCCAGAAGCCGGGGAATTATTATTGCGGGTATCCAGAGCCGAAAAAATCCCCCTGCCTAAATTGGGAGTGATTCCCGACAATCGCCCGGCCATCTTTACCTATGGCGTTCAAAAAAAAGCCGCCCGCATTGTGGTCAGCCAAGGCGTTTTTCGTTATTTAACCGCCGATGAAATTGCCACCCTCTATGGCCATGAATTAGCCCACCTTCTGCGGTGGGACAGCGGGCTGATGACCTGGGTGAGCGGTTGGGGACAACTCTGCTACTGGTTATATTGTGAACTGCAACATTGGCGGGCCCTACGACCGGCGATCGCCCAAATTGCCATTACCCCCTTGCTCTGGCTTTGTCTAGGCGGATTTCACCTGAACCAAATCGCCAATCTTTACTTTTCCCGCACCCGTGAATACTACGCCGATCACTTTGCCGTTAACATCACCGGGAATCCCAATGCCTTAATACGGGCCTTGGTTAAAATGTCCCGCGCCTTTGTCAAACAAGAGCGTCAAGCCGAAAGTCCGGCCTTATTTTTAGAAGGAATGCGTAACTTTGGGGATTATGATCCCTTCACCACCGCCGCCTGTGAACGGGGAGAACGATTCAATCCCAGAATGGTGGGCAACTTACTGCTCTGGGATTGGGGGAGTCCCTGGCGGGGGGTGATTACCTGGATCAGTTCCCATCCCCTTTTAGGCAAACGCTTACAGGTCTTGAGTCACTATGCCGAACAATTAGACCTCGACACCGAATATAACCTCATCCTCAGTCGTCGCCAAATTTCCCTCCAAGATGCAAAAAAACGTTATCTTTTCTTTTATTTAGAAGTCCTAGTCTGGTTATTGCCCTTCTGGTTAGCCCTGGGAATGTACTGGTTTTCCCAGCAGTCCAAAAGTCCCTTGATTCTCCCCGGTTATCGGGCACTGTTGCTCGGTGCGGGTCTCGGTTGGTTGCTGAAAACCGCTTGGCAAAGCCTCGGACAACGTAAAGTCCCGGCTCCCAATGTGTTGAGTTTATTGAGCGATCCCAACTTAAGCCCCATTTGGGGGACTCAAATTCATTGGCAGGGAAAACTCCGCCTCGTTCAAGCCAGTATTTGGGGACGGCCTAAGCTTTATTTCCACGACCAAACGGGGGTCATCCCAGTGCGTTATCCCTTTTGGGTGAGGTGTTTACCCCCCTTTAAATCCCCCCAAGCCAGCCTTGATGGGATGACGAAAAAACTTTGTAAGGTCAGCGGCATAGCGGTGCGGGGTCTTTCGCCTCAATTGCAATTGTCTGCCATTACCCAGGATGAGATCGGCATCTTTTTGGGGTATCCGCTGTTTTTATCCTGGTTGACGGGTTTAGTCTTGGTTTTATTAGGGGGATTATTGCCCTAAAGCCATGACTCGTCAATCTGTCTTAATTTGGTTTCGCAATGATTTACGCCTCCATGACCATGAACCATTGCATCAAGCCTTAAAGTCTGGTCAGGCAATTGTTGCGGTGTATTGTTATGATCCCCGCCAATTTGGTCAAACTCGTTGGGGATTTCCCAAGACGGGAGCGTTGCGGGCTAAATTTTTAAACGCAGCGGTGGAAAATTTAGATGATCAATTGCAGGCGTTAGGGAGTCGGCTCTGGATCACGGCGGGATTTCCTGAAGAAATCATTCCCCCATTAGCAGCCCAAATCCAAGCTACCGCAGTGTATTTTCAGCGGGAAGTCACCCAAGAAGAAGTTAGCGTCGAGCAAAAATTAACCCAGACATTGCAAGCCCAAGGCATTTCCTACCAAGGCTTTTGGGGTACGACCCTATACCATCCCGACGATCTTTCCTTTGCCCTTGGGGATTTGCCTGATTTATTTACCCATTTCCGCAAACAGATTGAAGGTCAAAAAATTCCCGTTCGTGTTCCTTTGCCGACTCCCCAACGCCTACCATCGAGTCCCCATTTTGAACTGACTTTAACCTTACCGTCCCCCGATTGGTTTCCGGCGGTTAAGCCTGATCGCCGGGGTGTAATGGAGTTTCAGGGGGGAGAAACGGCCGGTTTAGCGCGGTTAAATGAGTACTTTTGGCGGGGCGATCGCCTCCGAATTTATAAAGAAACCCGCAATGGCATGTTAGGGGCGGATTATTCCTCCAAATTTTCCCCTTGGTTGGCGTTGGGCTGTCTGTCGCCCCGGCTGATTTACCAGGAAGTCAAACGTTATGAAGCGGAACGGGTGAGCAATGAGTCCACCTACTGGCTGATTTTTGAATTGCTCTGGCGGGATTTTTTTCGCTTTGTGGCCCAAAAGTATGGCGATCGCCTTTTTTACCGCTCCGGGCTGCGGGGGATTTCGGTGGATTGGCAATGGGATCAAGACCTCTTTAAACGTTGGCAAACGGGGCAAACGGGTTATCCCTTAGTCGATGCTAATCTGCGGGAATTGGCGTTAACGGGGTTTATGTCCAATCGGGGACGGCAAAATGTAGCCAGTTTTCTTTGCAAAAATTTGGGTCTTGATTGGCGATCGGGGGCAGCTTGGTTTGAATCTTGCCTGATGGATTATGACGTGTGCAGCAATTGGGGCAACTGGAATTACACCGCTGGCATTGGTAACGATGCGCGGGATTTTCGTTATTTTAACATTGTCAAACAAGCCCAACAATATGATCCCCAGGGGAGTTATGTCCGCCACTGGCTACCGGAATTAGGGACTTTACCCGGCGATAAAATCCATCAACCCTGGCAATTAACCCAAGGAGAACAGCAACAATATGGCATCCGTTTGGGGCAGGATTATCCGCGGCGTTGTGTTGACTTTTGGGCCTCGATTAAAGCCAATGAAAAACGATTTCGCCCTGGTTAAATGGCAATTAAAAGAACCCCTAGAAACAAATACTCCCCTCATCCATTTCCAGTACGTTAGCTAAGTCAAAATTCTCATCACTCTTGGCGTGGGGGTCAATCTGATAAGCACTCCCACTGATCAGCTCAGACGGTAATTCAATGGTGGACTCACTGATAATGATGCGGGAATTATCTTCAGATCGAGTGGTTTTCGTTTTGGTTGATTGAGAACGAGTTGGGGCTTCCGTTTTCTCCATTGGTTGTTTGGAGGTTGTCCTAGCTTGGCGAATTTTTTCCAGGGCCTCCAAAGACAGTTGGTGGGTCTGAAAGGCAGATCGCATAGACATATCTGATTTTAAATTGACTAAAAAATAGTCCATGGTCTCTTGTTTTATCCACCCCTTTAGCACCGCCGTCGCCCCAAAGCGCAGACCCATTTTTTGTTGTTCGGTTAAGATCTCGGCAATTTGCTTTTGATCTAATAAACTCGCCATTTGCAGATAATGACCGATTGGCAAGGGATTGGCACCAAGAGAAAGTTCAAACCAGTGTTCGGCAAAAAATTCGATAGTTTCTTTCTTTACCCAGCCGTGCAGAGCAATTATTTCCCCAATTAAATAGTCGAAATGCTCTTGATTTTTTAGCGCAACCTCCAGTTGAGCCGGAGTAATTAATGCTGCCTCTAGCAGAATTTGACCTAGACGTTTACGTTCTATGGTGGAAACGACCGTTATTGTTTTGTGAATAATAAATGATTTTGAGTCGGCAGCCATCTGTATTAGCCAATGCCTGTTGTTAGCTAATGTCCGGTATGGCACAACGAGTTTTTGTTTTTTTGAACTTTGTCTTAGGCAAGATTAAGGGTTTTTACCGGGAGAAGTCAAGTTAAATCTGATTTTTAAGTCTATTTTCAACGATTTTCGACCTTTCTAGCTAGAGGATGCCCAAATACGGCTCAGTTGACAACGTGTAAATTTTCTTAAGTTATGAAGCTTTAATATAACTGAATGTTGGTATCGTCAGTTAAGTTAACTTGGCCGAGTAGTTAAGCTCGCTAAAAGGCTATCGGCTGGGGCCAATTGCAATAAGGTGGCGATCGCCGTACTGGTGCCGGTGGTTCCCCAACTAGAACCTTGGGCGAGGTAAAGTTTAGCCCCTTGGCCGACGATATAGGCGCTGTAACCTGCGATTCCGGCTTGTAACAAAGCACCACTGGCATAGGCGGTTAAATTGCCCGGACTTTCAAACAGGCTGGCGGTTTTTTGAAACCCTAAAAATAGGGCTGACAACCATTGGGACAGTAAAATTCCCCCGGCCCCAATCATCACTTTTTTCCAAATTCGCCCCGCTTCGTAACTGGTAATGGGTAAGCCATAGAGTCGCGCTAGACCCCGAATCAAAAATAAATCACTGAGTAAACTGCCCCCCAGATCCAAAATGGCAAAGGGGTTAACGGCGATCGCCAGGGCTTTGTACTGGATATATTTGCTAATCAGGCGATCGGCTTCGATTTCACGCAGGGCAATGGTTTTTTGGGCAATGGCCTGTTCTGCTTGTTCTGCCATGCGTAGAGCATTGAGGGCGATTAAACGGTTACCGTCTTGATTCAACAGGGTAAAAATTTTCTGGCGTAATGAATCGAGGTGCGGTTCTGGTTTTTCCCACCGTTCTTCCGACGGACGATTCGTATATTCCAGGCGCACAGCAATGGGGGGGGGATCGGCGGCGACCAAAATAATTTCTTGAGGCGAAAAAATGGGAGTGCTTTCCCCGTCGGGGGTTAGGGCTTGTAATTGGGCAAAAATTTGGGATTGATCCTGTTCTGGATACAAATCAATCTTGTTAAACACCAATAAAATCGGTTTACGAGCTTGGTACAGATCTTGCAGGGCGTTAAATTCGGTACGGGTAATATCGCCCGCCACCACAAACAAAATTAAATCCGCCTGTTGGGCCACGGTTTGGGCCATCTCCGCTCTTGCTGAGCCTGCAATTTCATCAAGCCCCGGCGTGTCGATTAAATCAATCTGTATTTTGTCGTTACTGCACCAACGAATCGATTGAGGCCATTGGGTAACCCCGTGGAGCGGCCCGGTTTCTAAGCGTTTTTCCCCCAATAAGGCATTAATAACCGTTGATTTGCCCCGACTGACTAAGCCAAAGGTGGCAATTTTAAAGACCCGCTGTTCTAATTTTTCTAACGCCCGTTTCAGGGTTTGAATATCTTCCCGCACCGCCCCTTGTAATTCTAAATTGGGGGGATAATTCCAGTGTCGGCGCAGACTAGTATACCAATTCAAGGACTGTTGAATGCTGGCGATCGCCGTTTGAAGAGATGGATCGGGGAGCGGGTTGATCAAGGTTGACGGGGGTTTAAAACTAAAACGAAAAAATTAGCCCAAGGGGAAAAGCGGTGCTTAGGTATTTTGCTTCCCAAATCATAACCCAGACCGAAGGAAATCTTGATAGAGGAAAACCCCACTAACCCAAGGCCGTAGCATTAGCCCCAAACCCTGAGCCGTCCCATTTTTGTTCATCCCAAGGGTAAAGCATTATGTTAAATTTTACGAAGAGATCGCACTGTACGTATTTTTTAAGATGATGACAAATCCCCTCCTAGCCCTTGAAATTCCCGAATCGGTCAAAATTTATAGTCAATTTGGCCACCCCATCATGATGTGGGCGTTATTTGCCACCGCGCTTTATGCCATGTGGTTAGGGTTTCAGTCCCGTCAAATTCGGTCTGCGGAAAAGGAAAAACGGCAAGAGCTAATTAAAAAAGACGTTAAAGGCAAACATTTTATTTTGGGATCGGTGCTGTTGTCATTGATGGTATTGGGGACGATTGGCGGAATGGCAGTCACTTACATCAACAACGGCAAATTATTTGTGGGGCCGCATTTATTGGTCGGTTTAGGGATGACGGGCTTGATTGCTTTGGCAGCGGCGTTAGTGCCTTGGATGCAGAAAGGTAACGATGTGGCACGGGTTGCTCACATTACATTAAATGTGACCTTGGTGGGCTTATTCGGTTGGCAAGCGGTAACGGGTATGGATATCGTGCAAAAAATCTTGTCTCGTATGGCCTCTTAGGTTTTTAAATTCATTCAAATACCTGTCAATTTCCCCTTTTGAATTTACTCTCAAGAGGGGTTTTTAGTGGGTTTTCAAAAAGTTCTCGACGGCTTGGGGCGTTGGTTGGGCGGCGATCGCCCTTTTGGGCAGTTATTTGCTTAAATTTTTAGCCGGAATGCTGGGGTCAGTGGCGATCGCCAGGGGCGTCAATTGCCGTACTGCTAAACGAACTTAGCTAATAAATCACAGGTAGCTTGTCCCGTTTTTTGCCAGGAAAACTCTTGAGATCGCACCAAACTACGCTGTTGTAGATTCGTTCGTAAACGGGGATCTTGCCAAACCTGTTCCATGGCATCGGTTAAAGCCTCAACATCAGTTGGATCGACTAACAGTGCCGCCTCTCCAGCCACTTCCGGCAATGATGATTGATTGGATGTAATCACCGCCGCCCCGCAGGCCATGGCTTCCAAGACCGGAAACCCAAACCCTTCCCACAGGGACGGAAACACTAGGGCGATCGCCTGTTGATAGAGTTGGCGCAGTTGGTCGTAGCTGACATAATCCAAACATTTAACTGAATTTTCCACCCCTAAGTCCGTCGCCAAAGCCAGCAATTGAGGCGTATAACGGGAATCTATGGGGCCGGCTAAAATCAAATCTATTTCCTGACAGTCCCTAAGTTGGGCAAAAGCTTTAATCAATCGCGCCACATTTTTATGGGGATCATGGCGACCAATAAACAAAAAATAGGGGCGCTGGGGCGGTTTTAAGGCGGTGGAACTGGGTTGAAAATGATCGCGGTCATAGCCCAATAAAATTGGTGTAATTTTAGCCGCTGGAATTTCAAAAAAATCGACTAAATCCGTCGCCGTGGCTTGGGAATTACAGACAATATGCACCGCCTGTCGCAATACTGCTGGAATATACCACCGAAAATAAGCCATTAACGGCGATCGCCAATTGGGGTAACGCAGGGGAATCAAATCATGCACCATCACCACTGAGCGACAACCCGACCCTAGCGGCGCTTCTGGCACTGGCGAAAATAACAACGAAGCATTTAGCTGACCATACAGTTTAGGCAAGGCAAATTGCGTCCACCGTAGGCGATCGAAATGCCCCCGACTGCCCTGGGCTGGGGTTAAATTAGTCGGAACTAAATGGCAGGGAAAATCAGCAATGGGCTGGGCGGTTAATAAAGTTGGGTTTAAGGATTTTAAATGGGGAAACACATTGGCCGCGTAGATGCTTAATCCCGTCGGTTGTGCCAACAAAAACGACAGATTAACCAGCAACTGAGAGTTCGTCATACCGTTAATCTAATAGCGTTAATCTAAATAATTTCGCTCTTACTTTTTCCCTGGAATGGGGCCCCGTCGCCCTTTGTCATAGCTGGATTTTTGCAAAAACTGTTGAAAATGCTGCACATAGGGATGGGCCGCAGACTCTGCCAATTGCTCCAACGCCTGTTGATACGGAGTATCAGAGCGATAAATTAAACGAAACGCCTGCTTCAATGCACTCAAATCCGCCGCCGACATACCTGAACGCTGTAAACCAATTAAATTTAGCGTCCGTACCCGCGAAGGATTACCCTCCACAATCGTAAACGGCGGCACATCCCGTTCAATGCGACTCATGCCCCCCACCATCGCCAAACGCCCGATGTGAACGAATTGATGAACCCCCAACACCCCACTAATCCGCGCCTGGGATTCAATGTAAATATGTCCTGCCAAAGCCACGGAATTGGCAATAATCACTTCATTTTCGATCACGCAATTGTGAGCCACATGGGCATAGGCCATTAATAAATTGCGATCGCCAATTTGGGTCACCGCCTGATCTTCGGTAGCGCGATTGATGGTGACATATTCCCGAATTTGATTGTAATCACCAATCTTGACCCAACTTTCTCCGCCCTTGTACTTCAAATCCTGGGGTTCTCCGCCAATAATTGCCCCCGGAAAAATTCGATTACCGATACCAATTTCCGTTGGCCCTTCAATGACCACCTGAGCGCCAATCACCGTATCTGCCCCAATGGTGACGCGATCGCCAATCACGCAAAAAGGGCCGACTTTGACCGTCGGATGCAATTTCGCTTGGGGGTGAATAATAGCCGTCGGATGAATAGAGGAGGACACAGTCGCTTCTCCCAAGCGGTGATCAGTCAGCATTAATCTTTAAGAATGGGGGACAATAAGGGGAAAGCAAAGCGTTGCCAAAGAGATTACCAAGCATTTTGACATACTCCCCGCCCTAAAAGTTACGCAGTTACTCCAGTCCCCCACCAGGGCCAACGGTTTAAATTCCCCATAACCATCGGGAAAAATCAAACCCATTCAGGGCTAATCGGTCAAACTGGTTCTTGGCTACCGCTTGATCTTATTAACAACTGTGATTAAAATTCAAATGGTTTTAAGATGGCTCCAATACTGTTTTGGCATTAACCAGCATGTTTTCCCCTGCATTTTCCCAACGGCTTCGTCAACATCGCCTAACCCCTCTGTCCTTGGGGTTATTAATGGTTAATGGCTTAGTATTTACGCCGATCGCCGGGGCCGCCGGTAACTGGAATCAATTTGATGTCTGCGTGACCGAAATGAAAAACAACGGGGTCACCGATGAAGCCGCAGCGGCCGGTTGCTCCGAAGCCATTATTCCCAAAGAAATGTCCGAATGTGTGAGCCGCATTAGCCGTAACACCGATATTACCGGCAACATCGCCCTCCAAGCCTGTTTTCAAGTGCGGCGGCCAGTGGATTTAAGCCATTGTGTAGTGGATATCAATAATGGCGTGCTCAAAGGGTATCGTCCTCCGACCCCTGCTAAAACGGAAACCAAAACCGATGACCCGGCAGTAACCTCCGACAATCAAACGCCAGCAACTACGACCGATCCCAACAGCCCAACAGCCATGCCGGACGGCAACTCGATCCAAACCGATGGGTTAAGCGCCTTAAAAACCAATGATTTGACCCTGGCTGCGTTGCAAAGTTGTCGCCAAAGTTTATTGCCAGGTCGCCATTCTGAATGTGTGATTGCCCTGAGCCGGGACGTCACTAACTTCACCCCCGATCAAGCAATGACCACCTGCTTAGCGGCTGAAGATTTCCCCCGTGATCTTTTCCCTGCCTACAATCAAACCCAAAATTAGGGTTAGCGAAAAGAGCCTTTTCTACGACAGTTCATCGGAAGTAATTCCCAACTCCTGTAACTTTGCTGCTAGGCGATCGGCCCGTAGCCGTTCTTGTTGGGCTATTTCCTGTTTTTGTTGGGCATAGCGAGTAAGTTCAATCGTGGTTAAAAAAGGGCGGCGATCTCGTAGAGATCCGCTACGCGGTGCGGGGTAATAAATTTCCAGGGTTTCGGGAGTCCATACCATCCGAATACCTAGGTGATTTCTAGGAAAGAAAGTACCCATCAAAGAGGGCGAATCAAAATATCCCATTTAACCTGAGTTCGACAAGGAAGACTCGCAACTGACGGTTCGCTCATTTTTCACAGGTAGCGTCTATTTTTTAAAGTCCCCACTACCTGTAGGGGAATAAGCTGACCTTATACTCTATATTTGGGATTTTCCAAGACTAATGACGCTACCAATAGCGTTACCGAACCGAGAGTACAAGACGGCGATCACCTCTTACCCACAAATAAAAGGCGATCGCCGTTTCAACTGACTGAAATTAACCTTCTTTATAGGCCTCCATCCCTTCACAGGAACAGACCAAATGGCGATCGCCGTAGGTATTATTAATACGGCCAACCGTCGGCCAGAACTTAGCCAATTTTGTCCAAGGGGCAGGATACGCGGCCCGTTCACGGGAATAACCATGACTCCACTCCCCACAGATCACCGACTGGGCCGTATGGGGGGCATTTTTTAGGGGATTATCTTCGGGATCGAGTTGTCCGCTGGCGATCGCCTGGGCTTCATCATAAATGGCGATCATGGCATCACAGAAGCGGTCTAACTCTGTCAAAGATTCACTTTCCGTCGGTTCCACCATCACCGTGCCCAACACTGGCCAAGACACCGTTGGGGCATGGAAACCAAAATCCATTAAGCGTTTAGCCACATCCTCCACCTCGATCGCCACTTGTTTTTTCAACGGACGCAAATCGAGAATACATTCATGGGCAACCAGACCGTGACTGCCTTTAAACAAAATAGGATAGTAATTTTCTAAGCGCTTGGCCATGTAATTGGCATTGAGAATGGCCACCTCTGTTGCCTTGGTTAACCCCTGGGAACCCATCATGGCAATGTACATCCAAGAAATAACCAGAATACTGGCACTACCATAGGGGGCTGCCGAAATTGCCCCAATCGAATCCGCCGAACTTTCCCCAAACGGAAATTGGGTGCAGGGTAAAAAGGGTTGTAAATGGGACTTAACTCCAATCGGCCCCATGCCTGGCCCGCCGCCACCGTGGGGAATACAAAAGGTTTTATGTAAATTGAGATGGCAAACATCTGCCCCAAAATCCGCCGGACGACAAAGACCGACTTGGGCGTTCATATTGGCCCCATCCATATAAACCTGGCCACCACAGCGATGGATAATTTCACAAATATCCACAATGGTTTCTTCAAAGACGCCGTGGGTGGAAGGGTACGTCACCATTAACGCCGCCAACGTCTCTCCATACTTTTCCGCTTTACTGGCTAAATCGGCCACATCAATATTGCCATCACCATCACATTGCACCGGCACCACTTTCATCCCGCACATAACCGCACTCGCTGGGTTTGTTCCGTGGGCGGATTCAGGAATTAAACAAATGGTGCGTTGGCGATCGCCCCGACTGAGGTGATATTGACGAATGACCTGGAGCCCAGCATATTCCCCCTGAGATCCTGCATTGGGTTGGAGGGAAATGGCATCAAACCCCGTAATTTCTCCCAACCAAGCCTCTAATTGAGCAAACAAAATCTGATAACCTTCCGTCTGGCCTGCCGGCGCAAAGGGATGAACCTTGCCGAATTCGGGCCAAGTAACCGGGATCATTTCCGCTGTGGCATTGAGTTTCATGGTGCAGGAACCCAACGGAATCATGGAGGTATTTAACGCCAAATCCTTGCTTTCCAGTTGGTGCAAATACCGCAGCAATTCGGTTTCGGAATGGTGTTGATTAAACACAGGATCTTGTAAATAGTCACTCTGACGGGTTAATTCCGAGGGAAAGCCTAATTTCGCGTCTTTCCACAATTCATCGGGGGTAAAGGGTAAAGTGTCTTTACCGGCAAACACTTGCCAGAGATCCACTAAATCTTGAACAGTGACAGTTTCATCTAAACTAATCCCCACTTCTCCATTGCCCAAGGGACGAAGATTAATTCCACGGGCTTCAGCCGCTTTGAGAATGGCGGGGGCACTGTGTTGTCCGACCCCAACCCGCAACGTATCAAAGAAAGCGCCACTGCCAATGGTGTAACTTAAACGCTTTAAACCCACCGCCAGAACCGCAGTTAACTGATGAATGCGAAGAGCAATATTTTTTAACCCCGTTGGCCCGTGATAAACGGCATACATCGAAGCAATGACAGCCAGAAGAACTTGGGCGGTACAAATATTGCTGGTGGCTTTATCGCGGCGGATATGTTGTTCGCGGGTTTGCAACGCTAATCGTAAGGCGGGATTGCCATGGACATCTTTGGAAACCCCCACAATCCGCCCCGGCATTTTGCGTTGATAATCGGCTTTGGTCGCAAAGTAAGCAGCGTGGGGGCCACCATAACCGAGGGGAACGCCAAAGCGTTGGGTACTACCAATGGCAATGTCTGCGCCCAATTCACCGGGAGGCGTTAACAGGGTTAGACTCAGGGGATCGGCGGCTAGGGTAACGAGGGCTTTTTGTTGGTGGGCTTGGTCGATAAAACCGCGATAGTTATAAATTGCGCCATCGGTGGCTGGGTATTGCAACAATGCGCCAAAGATTGGGATGCTGAAATCAAAAGCACGGTGATCGCCGATAATCACCTCGATCGCCAAGGGATTAGCGCGGGTTTTAATCACTTCAATGGTCTGGGGATGGCAGTCCTGGGCGACAAAAAAGGCGTTGGCTTTACTTTTACTAACGCCATAACTCAGGCTCATCGCTTCAGCGGCAGCGGTACCTTCATCCAAAAGTGAGGCGTTGGCAATTTCTAACCCCGTTAATTCCATGATCATGGTTTGGAAATTTAACAGGGCTTCGAGGCGACCCTGGGCAATTTCGGCTTGATAGGGGGTGTAGGCGGTGTACCAACCGGGATTTTCGAGAATATTGCGCAGAAGAACGGGGGGGGTGATGGTGTCGGAGTACCCCATGCCGATGTAGGAACGGTAAACTTTGTTTTTGGACGCGATGGATTTTAACTGACCGATCGCCGCATATTCACTCTGGGGGGCAGGCAGTTGGAGGAGATGGGGTAAACGAATGGCCGCGGGGACAGCCTGATCAATTAATTCCGCCAGGGAGTTGAGCCCTAAAACCTTGAGCATTTGCGCCTGTTCCTGGTTATTCGGCCCAATGTGACGCGATACAAATGCTTCTAGGGGGGCGAGGTGGGCGTCTAACGCATTCGTAGTTGTATCAAGGGTCGGAGAGGGGGCGACCAGGGACAGTTCAAGGTTGGGCATGGTGATGGGATGCTAAGGGGGCGGGGGTAAACGTTGAATTCCTTGTTGACGTTTAGGGGCTGATTGTCAACAAACGTTACAAAAGATCATGATTTAGATACAAAGCTTAGCAAAGATTAGCAAAGAATTGGAATGGTGGCGATCGCCCCGTTGTCCTTATGGGTTAGTGCAGGGCCGGTCTGGGGACATTTCAAGAAGGAGTGCTGCCCAGAACGGGGTCTTTTGCTGCTTGGCTGTCGGCATAGGCGCTGGCCCATTGACCGGCAATGATCGCCATCAGGAACCACCAAAGGGTACTAACGGGGGGACGATACCAAACCGTGTCCACAGCCCCGTGCACCAATAATCCGGCGATCGCCGCTAGGGCTCCCATAATCCATAACCCTTCTGGGGCGAAGCGTTGACGGCAAGCGTGAATGAGTTGAACACCCCGGCTAAAGGTGAGTAATAAAATCCAGATCATGCAGCTAAAACCGATAATGCCCGTTTCCACCAGAATTTCTAAATAGATGGAATAGGCGCTCAAAGCGGTGTATTTGGGGTTCATAAAGAAAGGATAAACTTTGTTAAAGGCCGAGTTACCGGGGCCAATGCCAATGATGGGACGGGCACGGATCATCGCTTTCACCCCCTCCCAAACATTAATCCGAAAATTATTGCTACTGTCTTCCCGTCCCGCAAAGATACTCATCACCCGCATCCGAATCGGCTCTACTAGCACGAAGGCCGCAATGATCCCCACCGACCCAATCCACAGGGCGATCGGCAGTAACCAGCGTTGCCAAAACCGGGGCATTTTGGGGAGCCACCAGTAATAGGACAGGCCGGTAAAGACCCCCAGTAAACCCACCATCCCTAACCAGCCCCCCCGACTTTGGGTGAAAAAAAGACACAATAAATTGACAATGACGAGGGTTGCCGCTAGGGCCTTAGGCAACCACAAACGCCACGCAAAGAGGGCCGCTAAACTTAACCCCGTCATAGGTAATAAATAGGCAGCGAGTAAGTTGGGATTACCTAAAAAGCTGTAAACCCTCGTGGCTTGGGCTAATTCCGAGGTGGGATCATTCCAAGTGGCCAATTGTTCAACGCCATCGACCTGTTGCCGGATGCCATAACTGCCCACCACTAAGCCCACTAACAAAATCACTAAAATCAGTCGATTCAGCCATTCTCGTTTTTGCAGTAGTCGTGATGCGAGGAGAAATAAAAATAAGTTAACCGTTAGCTTGCCTAACCCCGCAGCCGCAGCCATTTTTACTGGGGATAATCCCGTGGCGATCGCCGAAATACACCAATAGGCGAAGACCAAGACATGGATTGGCGTTAGGCCGACAGCCTCTCGATCCGCAAAGGTTAATAATGCCCAAAATCCGCCACAAAGCAGCATGAAAATACCTAACATCGCTGTGGAGGTAAAGGGAGCTGCAATATAAATCACTGCCAATAATCCTACGGCGATCGCCTCAAACCCCGGCCAAAGCCAACTACTCCGTGTCCAAGCTTGACCCAACCCGACGAAATAATGGAGATAACTCCCCTTGCCCCATTGCACCGGAGAAAACTCAGTAAACATCAGCGATCGCCACACAGACATCGGAGAAGCCATGAAAACCCTTCTTGAGATTGCATCATAATTGCTGTTTGGCAGTTAATATACAGCACTTGGATCGTCCGCCGACGCCCTCCCGACAAAATCGTCAGTTGGCAAAGGAGGCCTAACAAGCGAGAATAAAGACTTATCCTCCCCTTTGCAATCGACCCTGTGACTAAAATTCGCACTGTTTCTGACGCTAAACGAAACTTTTTCGCCCACTACAGTCGTCCCATCAGCTCCATTTATCGACGCTTTGTGGAAGAGTTGTTAGTAGAAATGCACCTACTCAATGTAAATGTTGATTTTGAGTACGATCCTATTTTTGCGTTAGGAATTGTCACGTCCTTTGAACGTTTTATGCAGGGTTATCAGCCCGCCGACGAATTACCCGCTATCTTTAACGCCCTGTGTCAATCCGTCGATTTAAATCCGGATCAGGTTAAGCAGGATGGGTCAAACATTGCTGCTAGCGCCCACCATATTACCTTGGATGAATGGGTGAACGATGCCGTCAGCGACCAAACCAGCGGCGACAATCCCCTCTTAAATACCCTCAGCAGTATTCACCACCGGAAAACCTTTAAATATAGTCGTCTATTTGCCATTGGACTCTATACTCTTTTAGCGGATCGAGATCCAGAGGTCAAAGACAACGAAGCAAAACGACAGGATTATTTGACCAAATTGGCCGATTCTTTACATATTTCCCTCGAAAAATTGGCCAAAGATTTAGACCTTTATCGCAGCAACTTGGAGAAAGTCGATCAATTGTTGAAAGTGATCGAGGATGCGGCAGAAGCGGAGCGCAAGAGAAAAGAAAAACAAGCGGCTCAAGCAGTAACGGCGGCAAGTCAGCCAGCAACGGCGGACACCAAAAGTCCTGATAGCCCCTCTAATTAAGCCTTGATGGTTTGTCCAGCGGGATTCTATCAAGCCGATCAAGCTAAAAGGGGACACCCACCGAAAGACTTGGTACGATGACCATAATTAAAGGTGAGGCAATGCCGTGGAACTCAAGCAGGTGATTATTGCCCATAAAGCCGGGCATCCCCAAAGCAAAACCTATGCGGAACGGTGCGCCAAGGAATTAGAAGCCAGGGGCTGTAAGGTCTTGATGGGGCCGAGTGGCATTAAGGATAATCCCTATCCTGTGTTCTTGGCCTCGGCAACGGAAAAAATTGATTTTGCCTTGGTACTAGGAGGAGATGGTACAACCCTAGCGGCGGCTCGGCATTTGTCCCCAGAGGAAATTCCCATTTTGTCGGTCAATGTGGGGGGGCATTTAGGTTTTTTAAGTGAGCCCTTTGAGATTTTTCAAGATACGCAAACCGTCTGGGATCGCCTCAGTACTGATCACTATGCAGTGCAACAACGGATGATGTTGGCGGCCAGTCTCTTGGAAGGCGATCGCCATAACCCAGAAATAGTCGGGGAAACGGTCTATTGCCTCAACGAAATGGCCATTAAACCCGCCAGTATTGACCGCATGCCAACGGCGACCATTGAGGTGGAAGTGGATGGAGAAATTGTTGATCAATATCAATGTGATGGTTTGTTGGTGGCCACGCCCACGGGATCAACCTGTTATACTACCTCCGCCAACGGCCCGATTTTGCACCCCGGCATGGAGGCGATCGTCATCACGCCCATTTGTCCCCTAAGTTTGTCGAGTCGCCCGATTGTGATTCCCCCCGGCTCTGTGGTCAATATTTGGCCCTTGGGGGATTACGAATTGAATACGAAACTATGGACGGATGGATCTCTCGCCACCAGCGTTTGGCCAGGACAACGGGTGGGAGTGTGGATGTCCCACCAAAGCGCCAAATTTATTGTTTTGCGGGAAAGTTATTCCTTTTATAAAACGCTGCGGGATAAATTACATTGGGCCGGGGCTCGATTTTTATATGATGGCAATAATCGGGTTAATTAAGCCCCTACCGCTTAAACTCCTTAATCCCGTTGAATGGAGCGAATAACCTCCCCTTGGGCGTCTACCAGATCAATCATTAAGGGCATTTGTCCCGCCGCATGGGTAGAACAACTCAGACAGGGATCATAGCAACGAATTCCCGCCTCAACCCGATTCAGAAAGCCTTCTTGCACATCATTATTGTGAATGTAATGTTTGGCAATTTGGGCAACGGTTTTATTCATTGCTAAATTGTTATTTCCGGTAGCAATAATTAGATTAACTTTTTTAATTAAGCCATCTTCATTCACTTTGTAATGGTGAAATAAAGTCCCCCGTGGTGCTTCACTGACTCCCACTGCTTCGGTGCAATTAATTTCGGCTTTGGCGCGGCAGTTTTTCGACAAAATATCAGGGTCGTTAATTAATTGTTCAATCCCTTCTAAGGCGGCTAAAATTTCCACTAACCGAGCGTAATGGTAGAAGAAAGAAGAGGTTGCCACCCCACCGGCCCGGTCTCGATATTCCTGTAATTCCCGATCCGCTTCTGGGGTTCCGATTTGCCGACAAACATTTAAGCGAGCCAAGGGGCCAACCCGATAAATGCCGTCGGGATAACCCAAGGGTTTATAGTAAGGAAACTTTAAATAAGACCATTTTTCAACGGATTCCCCAATAAAATCAGCGTAATTATCTTCACTTAAATTATCGGCAACAATGTTACCTTCACTGTCAGTAAAGCGTAAATAGCCGCCGTAATGTTCCCAGTTACCATTGGGAGCTACTAAGCCCATAAATAACGAAGGAAATTTGCCAAATTCCGCCACTTCCGTTTGAAAGCGATCCAGCATATTTTTAAACAAATTTAGCGCCACATAGAGGGTTGCTTTTGACTCCGGTAAGCGTTCTGCAATCCACTGTCGCCCTCCTTCCGATAACGGCGATCGCACCCCACCCGGAACCGACCAAGCGGAGTGAATTTTTTTTGCGCCCAATAACTCAATAATGGTTTGGCCAAACTGACGCAGACGAATACCCGCACGGGCGAGGTCGGGATCGGCGGCAATTAAGCCAAATACGTTTCGGGTAGCCGGATCACTATCCCAACCCAGTAAAAAGTCAGGACTACTAAGATGAAAGAAACTCAAGGCATGGGATTGGGTGATTTGCCCCAGATTCATCAAGCGACGTAGTTTTTCCCCGGCCGGGGGGACTTGCACGGCTAAAATTTTATCCCCTGTTTTAGCTGCACAGAGGAGATGACTAACGGGACAAATTCCACAAATTCGAGCGGTAATGCCGGCCATTTCCCACATGGGACGACCTTCACAAAATTTCTCAAAACCGCGATATTCCACGACATGAAAGCGGACGTCATCAACCTCGCCTTGATCATTAAGGAAAATCGAGATTTTGGCGTGACCTTCAATGCGAGTTACCGGATCAATAACAATGGTTTTAGACATGGTATGAAGTCCTAAGATTTAGCTTATTAATTTAGAAAATAATTAAGGATAATGAAAACGGGAAAATCAAGTTGTATTGGTTGCCATTAGAGCAATTCTAGAAAAAATATTTCGGATAGTATTAAAAGATTTTTGGACATAGTTAAATCATTGAAACATTTAATTAAACAACCCGCATTAACCACTACACCAATTATCTAAGTCTAGGGCTGATGCTGCTTCGGGATATTCCTCTAAATATTTTTCCAAAGCTGATTTTTCGGGTCGTTGCGCCCGCTGGTGTGCCGCTTCAGCTTGGAGTTCTTCCACAATATCCCAGGCGATTTTACATTCAGAAGAGGTATGACCATTAACTTGACAAGTGCGACGGGCTTCGGCGACGGCTTTGTCAATTTCTTGATCAAAATAAAGTTCTTTGGGGTCGGACAAAAAGTTACTTTTGGTCAAAATATCGGTGGCACTGACAATGCCTAATAGATGTTCCCGAATCACTGGAGCACAGCGAATTTGGGCGTTTGCAAAGAGCCGAGCCACATACTCCACGCTGAGGTCGGGATTGACCACAATGCAGGGTTTTTTCATTACTTCATAGACTCGAATTTTGCGGGGATCACGACCATAGGCAGCAACTTTTTTAATGATGTCGGTTTCGGTAAGAATACCATAGGCATCTTCTTCATGACGGCGATCAACAATGAGGGCATAGAGTTCATGCTTCTGCATCAGTGTTACCGCTTCGGCGATGGTTTGATGTCCCCGAATAGTAACTACTTTTTCAGTCATAATGCTCGAAACTTTCACCCCGGTTTTACTCCTCAAATTAATTAAATGATGTTGTTAGTCATAATCAAAATTTAGCCAAATTTAATCATTTTTCGACCTGCCATTAGGGGATGTTCGCCATTCAATAAGGGTTCCAATGTCGCACGAATACGAGGGGCATCGGGGGGACAGCCGGGCATAAAGATGTCAACGGGAATGACTTCGTGGAGAGGCACGACTTGATCTAATAAGGGGGGAACGATGCCGGGCTCGTCGGGGAGTTGGGGGGTGACATCACCGAGTTCTAAATAGGCACGACGCAATACGGGATCACTGCCTTTGAGCATATTTCGCATCCCCGGAACGTTGGCGGTGACAGCACAATCCCCAAAGGAGATGACTACTTTGGTTTTTTTCCGTAGTTCCAAGGCTAATGCTAGATTTTCTTCGTTGGCGATCGCCCCTTCGACGAGACAAACATCAACGTTATCGGGATACTCTTTGAGGTCAGAGGCGACGGGACTAAAAACCACATCGACTTTTTGGGCGAGCTCAATCAACCATTCATCGGTGTCGAGAAATGACATGTGGCAGCCCGAACACCCAGCGAGCCAGACCGTAGCAAAACGAATTTTAGACATGGGTTTTTTCTAATAAGTAATCAATATTAAGCCGCTTTACCGAGTCCATTGTTTGTCTTTGCGGGCAGTGGCTAAAAATTCTAACTTCTGGCGATCGCCAATTTTTTCGGCCGTGGTTTCCCCTTTATGGAAAATAGACCCAGTAGGACAAGCATCAACACATTTGCCGCAGGAGGTACAGGCTTCGACGTTGCCCCAGGGTTGGTTTAAGCCAGAGACAATTTTACAATCGGTGCCTCGGTAAGCCACATCCCAAACGTGGGCCCCTTCGTTTTCGTCACAAACCCGCACACAGCGAGTACAGAGAATGCAACGGTTATGGTCAATACCAAACATGGGATGGGAAAGATCGACTTCCCGTTTGGGAAATTGATAAGTAAAACGAGTATGATCCATGCCGACGGTAACGGCCATATCTAGCAATTCGCAATTATTATTTGCTACACAAATGGCACAAACATGATTCCCTTCCGAAAATAAAAGTTCTACCGTCATGCGGCGATAATCTTGCAATTTTTGCGTGTTGGTATGCACTACCATTTCTT